>JAESFN010000070.1_pt1 | contig 243677 bp, 228 predicted proteins | sample 9269411 | NCBI WGS metagenome assembly JAESFN01 (sample SAMN14505399, study PRJNA617100) | algae metagenome | isolation source: Iphinoe sp. HA4291-MV1 and co-occurring heterotrophs from trail next to... | place: USA: Maunawili Falls, Hawaii | collected 2009-07-25
ACACCCACAGATGTCGTCCTCCCACTTGGCGCGAGGACCCATCGGGCCGCGAGTTCGATGGATGGTGAGAGGTGAGACATCGCAAAACAACATTGGACCGGACTCGCTGGGCCATGGGTCCTCGGGACCCTCGGAACAAGTCCGAGGGCAGGCAAGTCCGAGGATGACGCGGAGGGGTGGATGGGCCTCGGAACGCCCGGACAAGCCCGAGGATGACACGGAGAGAGACGAGGCAGGGATGACGCGGAGAAGTGGAAAGGCCGTGCCCGCTGCTCGGGGCCGTCTCACTCCTTCAGATATTGGCGCAGGTTGGTGATGTCGCGGTGCAGGTGCTCGTCGAGCGGACCTTCGGCGGTGGCGACGGCTTTGAGCATGACGATGAGATCCTCGCGCTCACTGACGCTGCACGCCTTGCGGATCGACGGCGCGAGACGGCGGAACACCTCGCTGGCATCGACGCTGTGCTGCACCAGCCAGCGTCCGCGCGCGATCAGCTCGTCACCCTGCTTCGACGTGGCGCCGAAGTGCTCGGAGATCTGCTGGAGGATCGCCAGCCGTTCCTTGTCGGTGAGCGCGCCGTCAGCCTGCGCCACCATCACCATCATGGCTGTCGCCGCCTCGCGCGGGTCCTCGACCAGATCCAGCGGATTGACATTGGCCTTGCGCCGCCAGGACCAGCGCCGGAAAAAGCCGTGCACCTCGTCGGCCGCGTTGGCTACATCGCGCACGGCGTGAGAGGCCTGCTGCATGCGCCAGAGAACGAACAGCGCAACACCCAGGGCTGCGCCAATCGCTGCAAGAATGTGCATGTCCCCGTCTCCAGATGTGAATGCTCCTCAACCTGAGTAGCTGGAGACGGATGAATGGTTCAAGACAAGGGCCGGGAAAATGCCGCGCACGCCCGGTTCAGTGTGGCGTGCACGACGCAGGCCTGTTTTGTCAGGTTTGCAGCAACCCGTGAGGTGCCGGTCTCAGCCGACGATCTCATCCGGCTTGAAGTTCAAGGCAATCTCGCGCGCCGCGCTGGCCGGGCTGTCGGAGCCGTGCGTGGAGTTCTCGCCCTTGGAGACGGCGAACAGCTTGCGGATGGTGCCCTCGGCGGCTTCCTTGGGATCGGTCGCGCCCATCACCTCGCGGTATTTCTTGATGCCGTCCTCACCCTCGAGCACCTGCACGACGATCGGTGCCGACGTCATGAACGTGCACAGCTCGTCGTAGAACGGCCGGCCCTTGTGCTCGGCGTAGAATTCCTCGGCCTGCGCGCGCGCCCAGCGCACGCGCTTCTGGCCGACGATGCGCAAGCCGGACTTCTCGATGACGGCGTTGATGGCGCCGGTCAGGTTGCGCCGGGTGGCGTCGGGCTTGATGATGGAAAACGTACGCTCGATCGCCATTGCGGCAACTCCTCAAAGGGCCAAGTATGCTGTTGGATTGCCGCGGGTTATAGCTGCGCCCGATGTCAGCTTCAAGAGAGGACGCCGAAGATGAAACCCGTTGACCCCAAGACGGCCAACCCGCAGGTCCGCGCCGTTTTCGACGACATCAAGGAAACGCGCAAGGTCAAGGAAATCAACAATTTCTGGAAATACCTGGGCAATGAGCCGCGCATGCTCAAGCACACCTGGGAGAGCCTCAAGAGCATCATGGGGCCCGGGCACCTGGATCCGCTCACCAAGGAGCTGATCTACGTTGCCGTGTCCGTCACCAACAACTGCGAGTACTGCATGGCGAGCCACACCGCAGCAGCCCGTGCCAAAGGTGCGACCGAGGAACAGATCAACGAGCTGTATGCGGTGGTCGGGCTCGCCAACATGACAAACCGCCTCGCCAATGCCTATCGCGTCCCGGTCGACCCGCAGTTCAAGGACGAAAGTTAATATTTGCCGCCACCGGATTGCCTCTGTTCCGGGCTAACCAGCCGGACGGATCAGCGATTTTTAATGTCTGCCGCTGGTCCGCGGACGCATGAACTGTGATAATTTGGGGGGTAGGCCTCAGGCGGGGGCGCGGACATCGAGGGAATCGCGGGCAAGCATGTCCGGTACTGAACATCCAATCGAATGGTATTTGGCCCGAGACGGCCAGCAATTCGGTCCACTGAGTGACGTTGAGCTCAAGAAGTTCATCGAGCTGGGTCATTTGCGCCCGACCGACCTTCTGTGGCGTCACGGCCTGCCCGACTGGCGGCCTGCATCCGCCATCTTCTCCAATCAGCGCCCAACGCAAGCACCCGCGACCGCACCGACGGCACAGCAGCGCGCACCAGAGCAGCGGGCTCCCGAGCAGAGGGCACCGGAGCAGCGTGCGCCCGAGGCCCGCAGGCCCGAGCAGCGCGGCCCCGATCCGCGGGCGCAGGGCCAGGAGCCGAAAGCCGGTCCCGAGGGCATACGGCCCGGCGCCGCCAACACGGCCGCACCCGGCGGCGGGCCCGCAGCGGCAACGCGCCCAGCGCCGAACGCACGCACCGCCGATCCTGGCGCACCGCAACGCGGCGGTCCCAGGCCGCAGCGTCCCGTGGCCCAACGCGCGCCGATGCGGCCCGAACGGATGGACGACGCGCCGCCGCGCCGCCGCTCGAAACTGCCACTGGTCGCGAGCCTCCTGCTTGTCGTTCTCGCGGGCGGCGCCTTTGCCCTCCACAAGATGGGCCGCCTGTCCCCGATGATGGCCCAGATGGGCCTGAGCGAGCTGAGCAGCGGCGTCACGGGCTCGACGGACAGAAGCTCCGGTGGCTCGCCTGCCCTCGCATCGCAGGACAACCTCAGCCGCTCTCCGCTCGAGATCACCGGCGCCTCGTCCGAGGAAGTTGACGCCAGCTTCCAGAAAACCGCGCTCTGGCGCCTGCTCAAAACCGAATTCCCGAGCTGGTATGCCGACCGTGTGCGCGACACGGCGCGTCTTGGCTCGGAGCAGAAGGATGCCAAGGCCGTATCGCAACAGCTTGCCGAGGCCGTCGTCGCGCTGCGCCGCCAGCACGTGGGCGACGCCCTGTCCGCCAGCGCCCCGCGCCTGCGCGACGTGGCCTCCTCGTTCCTCGACAATCTCGGACGGCTCGCGGGACACAGCGTCGAGGCTTGCTACAATTTCATCTCGCAGGGCGAGACGAGCCCGCAGATCGTGGAGCTGATGCGCGCGTCCGAGTACACGCCGCGCCTGCAGAAGCAGGTCGTGTCCGTGTTCGAGGCCATCATCGAGGGCAAGAAGTCACCGCGCCCCAACGCGCCGCCGCGCCGCGAGGACTACGATGCGCTCGCCGCCCAGCTCGCCAAGCGCGGCTGGAGCCCGGCCGACTTGCAGCTCTTCTCCGATGCCCGCCAGCTGTCGCGCGCCCCGCCGCAGAAGGTCTGCCAGATGGTGCAGGACTGGTTCTCGGCCCAGCTCTCCATCACCGACGAGGAGGTGCAGATGCGCCTGCTCGTCGAGGCGCTGAAGCCGGTGGTCGCCGGCTGATGGCGCGCGGGCTCGCACTGACGCCGGTGTGAGCCCCATGCTGGACTACGCCGTCAAAGTCGCGATCACGGCCGTGCTCGTCGTCGCCGTAACGGAGATTTCCAAGCGCAGCACCCTGCTCGGCGCCGTGCTTGCAGCCCTGCCCATGACCTCGCTGCTGGCCTTCATCTGGCTCTATTGGGATACCGGCGATGCTGTACGGGTGGCCAATCTCGCCACCAGCATCCTTTGGCTGATCCTGGCATCGCTCGTCTTCTTCATTGCATTGCCCGTCCTCATCAAGACCGGATGGGCGTTCTGGCCGAGCCTCAGCCTGTCCTTAGCCATCACGACCATCGCCTACTTGGCGATGACCGCCCTGCTCAGGCATCTTGGCATCGGCGACTGATGTCCGGAGCCGCCTGGTATCGGCGCCGCCTCGGAGGCCCGCATGGGCGTGGTGGAACGGCGAAAGCCGCTGAATTGGAAGATAATCGGCATCGCCGCGCTTTTGGTGCTGCTTGGCGGCTTCACTCTGTTCAGCCATTTCCGAGCGTACCTGCGCGCGCCGGGCACCTACGATCTCACCGGCGAGCAGCGCAAGGCGGCGCTGAAGAGCGCCCTGCGGGGCGGCGGCATCTCGGCCCTGCGCGAAACCGGCGGCATGCGCCCCCTGCACCGCGAGGACATCGCCCATGTCGGCAAGTCGCGCTGCGTCGGCGAGCACGAGTGCGTCCGCACCGTGCAGCGGCGCCGGGCTCTCATCCCGGAGTGCGCCGAGGTGCACACCAATCTCTATTGCGCCTATGAGATCCTCGACACGCAAGGCAATACAGCCGCCGCGCTCGTCAAGACCACCAGGAGAAGCGCGAGCTATCCACCCGACATCTCGCCCGGTTCTCCGGAATGGTTCTACGAAATGATGCTGACGGACCGGATGAGCGAGCAAACGGCCAGGGCCAAGCTGTGCGAGATGGGCTACTGCGCGGCCGGCGCGCTGAAGGCCTGGAAGCCAAAGCCGCGCACCTCGCCTACCGACCCGCCTGACCCCGATGCCGGGGCACGCGCGCGGTGCAGCGGCGTGCTCGCCGACATCGCCGGCCGGGGGAAGGTATGCCTCGATCCAACCGTGCCCGAGACCCGCGAGTTCCGCGATTGCAAGGACGGCGTCTGCGGCCCGGTGATGGTGGCCCTTCCCAAGGGGCGCTACGTCCGCGGCACGTCGGAAGCCGATCTTGCAGCCCTGAGGCGTGACTTCCCCGAGTTCACCTACGAGGGCAAGAAAGAGGGCCCGGAGCGCGAGGTGACGATCGACAGGGTCATCGCCGTCAGCAAATTCGAGGTCACGTTCGACGACTGGGATGCCTGCATCAGCCATTTCAAATGCACGCGCTCTGGCCGCCCGGGCGATGAAGGCTGGGGCCGGGGCAAGCGGCCCGTCATCAACGTCTCGTGGAACGACATCACGCGCGAATACCTGCCCTGGCTCAATGCCAAGCTGGGCCTCTCGGGCACGGGCGCCTATCGCCTGCTGACCGATGCGGAGTGGGAGTACGCCGCACGCGCGGGAACCACCACCCGCTATGCCCTAGGCGAGACGATCACCCCTGCCGATGCCCGTTTCTTCGCCGGGCCTCTCGGCACCCCGTTCGGCCAGACCGTCGAGACCGGCTCCTACAAGCCCAATGCCTTCGGCCTCCACGACATGCATGGCAATGTCGCGGAGTGGGTGGAGGACTGCTTTTCCTTCATGAACGATGCAGGCGATCTGCCGGTCGACGGATCCGCCCGCCAGGAGCCGGACTGCTCCTACCGGGCTTACCGAGGCGGCGGCTACAGGAGCGCTCCGATCTTCGTCAGGTCCGCGAGCCGGGGCACGGCAAGCGCCGACAGCCGCTCCAGCATGGCCGGCCTTCGCCTGGCGCGGACGTTAGGCTTGAAACCCGGATCTACGGGACACACCTACGATCCGTTGCGCTAGCTCTGGACCAGCGAGCCGCAGTTGCAGTATTTGCACGTGCTGAAGTCTGATCCGGCCGCTCCAGCATGAACGGCCGTTCACGCGAGACAATCGATGCCTATAAAAATCGCCGACGATCTGCCCGCCCGCGCGACACTGGATGCCGAAGGCGTCATGGTGATGCGCGAGACCGACGCCATCCGGCAGGATATCCGGCCCCTGCGCATCGGTCTGCTCAACCTCATGCCCAACAAGATCAAGACCGAGACGCAGATCGCGCGCCTGCTCGGCGCCACGCCTCTGCAGGTGGAGCTGACGCTGGTCAAGATCACCAATCACCAGCCGCGCAACACGCCGATCGAGCACATGATCACGTTCTATCGCACGTGGGAGGATATCCGCGCGGAACGCTTCGACGGTTTCATCGTCACCGGCGCACCGGTGGAGACCATGCCGTTCGAGCAGGTCACCTATTGGGGCGAGCTGCAGCGCATCTTCGACTGGACGCAGACCAACGTGCACAGCTGCTTCAACATCTGCTGGGGCGCGCAGGCCGCCGTCTATCATTTCCACGGCATGCCCAAGTACCAGCTCAGCGAGAAATCGTTCGGCGTCTATCGCCACCGCAATCTGGAGCCGACGTCGCCCTACCTGCGCGGCTTCTCGGACGACTTCTCCATTCCGGTGTCGCGCTGGACCGAGGTGCGCCGCGAGGACATTCCGGCACGCAGCGGCCTGAAGGTGCTGATGGAGTCGGACGAGGCGGGCCTGTGCCTGCTGGATGATCCCGCGCACCGTTCGCTGCACATGTTCAATCACATCGAGTACGATTCAGGCTCGCTCAGCGACGAATATTTCCGCGATGTCGCTGCCGACAAGCCGATCGCTCCGCCGCGCAACTACTTCCCGAAGGACGATCCCAAGCGGCAGCCCGAGAACCGCTGGCGCAGCCATGCGCACCTGCTGTTCGGCAACTGGATCAACCAGCTCTACCAGACCGCGCCCTTCGACGCCTCCGGGATCGGGAAGCGCTGAGGCAAGTTCGTCATGATCCGCGCCATCGCCTTCGACGTCGGCGAGACGCTGCTCGACGAGCGCGGACTGTGGGGCCGCTGGGCCGATTGGATCGGCGTGCCGCGCGAGGATTTCATCGCGGCTTTGTCGGATGTCATTCGCCGCGGCGCGCATCATCGCAAGGTGTTCGAGGTCTTCCGGCCAAGCTTCGACATCGCCGCCGAGACTGAAGCACGCCGCGCGATAGGCGACGATCCGGGTTTCCATGTCGAGGATTTCCATGCCGATGCGCTGCCTTGCCTCGCCGCGCTGAAAGCAGCCGGACTGCGCATCGGCATCGCCGGCAACACGTCGGCGGCAACCGAGCGGTTCCTGGCACAGGCGGGGGTACCGGCCGATTTCATCGCCAGCTCGGCGGCCTGGAACATCGAGAAGCCCTCGCCGCTGTTCTTTGCGCGCCTGATCGAAGAGGCCGGGATGCGGCCGCAGGACATCGCCTACGTCGGCGACAGATTGGACAACGATGCTCTTCCGGCCATGCGGGCGGGTCTGGTCGGCGTGTTCGTGAGGCGCGGGCTGTGGGCCGACGTGCACCGGCATTGGCCGGAAGCGAATGGAGTCGATCTCGCGATCGACTCGCTGGCTGAGCTGCCATCCGCGCTGCAGGCTTGGCCGTCCAGTCACGCCGCCCCGTGACAAGAGCCGTCCGAACGGGTATGCCCGCCTCGCCATGTTGCACATCAACGATTTGACCTTTCGCATCGAAGGCAAGCCCATCTTCGAGGCGGCCACCGCCGGCATTCCGACCGGGCACAAGGTCGGTCTCGTCGGCCGCAATGGCGCGGGCAAGACTACGCTGCTCAAGCTCATCACCGGTGAGCTGGCGCCCGACGACGGCTCCATCTCCACGGGGCGCAATGCCCGCATCGGTCATGTTGCCCAGGAAGCACCGGGCGGCGAAGACAGCCTGATCGACTGGGTGCTCGCCGCCGACCACGAGCGCGCCAGCCTGCTGCGCGAGGCTGAGACCGCCACCGATCCCCATCGCGTGGCCGAGATCCAGCTGCGCCTCACCGACATCGACGCGCACGCGGCGCCCTCGCGCGCCGCCCAGATCCTCTCAGGCCTCGGCTTCGACGAGGCGGCACAGCAGCGCCCCTGCCGCGAGTTCTCCGGCGGCTGGCGCATGCGCGTGGCTCTGGCGGCCGTGCTGTTCCTCGAGCCCGAGGTGCTGCTGCTCGACGAGCCCACCAACTACCTCGATCTCGAAGGCACGCTCTGGCTCGAAAGCTATCTCAGGACCTACCCGCACACCGTCGTCATCGTCAGCCACGACCGCGATCTGCTGAACCGAGCCGTCACGGCCATCCTGCATCTGGAGCGCGGCAAGCTCACGCTCTACACCGGCGGCTACGACACCTTCGAGGAGACGCGGCGCGAGAAACAGCGTCTCGAGCTGAAGCTCAAGAAGAAGCAGGACGAGGCGCGCCAGCACATCGAGGCGTTCATCGAGCGCTTCCGGGCCAAGGCGAGCAAGGCCAAGCAGGCGCAGAGCCGCATCAAGGCGCTGGCGCGCATGCAGCCCATCGCGTCCCAGGTCGAGGACCGGGTGGTGCCGTTCTCGTTTCCGCAACCGGCGAAGATCCTGGCGAGCCCGCTCATCCGCCTCGAAGGCGCGACGGTCGGCTACGCACCCGGCCAGCCTGTGCTGACAGGCCTCGACCTGCGCATCGACCAGGACGACCGCATCGCACTGCTCGGCCAGAACGGCAACGGCAAGAGCACGTTCGCCAAGCTCATCGGCGGACGCCTGCCGCCGCTGTCGGGGCAGGTGTTCGGCGTCAACCGGATCGTGGTCGGCTACTTCGCGCAGCATCAGCTCGACGAGCTCAATCCGCTGAAGTCGCCCTACGATCATTTCGCCGAGCTGATGCCGGAGGCTACCGAAGCGCAGAAGCGCACACGCCTCGGCAGCGCCGGTTTCAGCTCCGACAAGGCCGACACCAAGTGCGCCAATCTCTCCGGCGGCGAGAAGGCGCGCCTGCTGCTCGCGCTCACCACTTTCCACAAGCCGCATCTGCTCATTCTCGACGAGCCGACCAACCACCTCGACGTCGATGCCCGCGAGTCGCTGATCCACGCGCTGAACGACTATCAGGGCGCCGTCATCCTCATCAGCCATGACCGCCATCTGATCGAGGCCAGCGCCGAGCGCCTTTGGGTGGTCCGCGACGGCACCGTGTCCTCCTACGACGGCGATATGGAGAGCTACCGCACGGAGCTGCTTGCCCAGCGCGGCTTGAAAGGGCGCGCTCCGCAGAATGGAACCGCATCCGAGCCGCGCGCCGGCCGTGCCGAGCAGCGGCGTGACGCCGCCCAGCGGCGCGCCGAGCTGGCGCCCCTGAGAAAGGCTCTGCAGGCCGCCGAGCAGGCCGTCGCCAAATTGTCCGAGAGCATCGCCAAAATCGACAAGGCGCTGGCCGATCCCGACCTCTACACGCGTGCCCCGCAGAAGGCGCAACAGTTGTCGCTCGAACGCGGGCAGCGGGCCAAGGAGCTGGAGGCAGCGGAAGAGGCCTGGCTCATGGCGGGCGAATCCTATGAGACTGCGAGCAACGCGATGGGTGCAAACCCTGAGTGAGGGCAGCGGAGCATGATCGGGGTCTTCGATTCAGGCCATGGCGGGCTGACCGTGCTGCAGGCGCTGGAACGGCACCTGCCCCGCCAGCAGTTCGTCTATCTCGGGGATCATAGCCATGCGCCGTACGGCAACCGCGCGCCCGACGACATCTACCAGCTCACGCTCGATGCCATCGAACGCCTGTTCGGCCTGGGCTGCCCGCTCGTGGTCATGGCCTGCAACACCGCCGCCGCGACGGGGTTGCGCCGCCTGCAGCAGACCTGGCTGCCCGAACGCTATCCGAACCGGCGTGTCCTCGGCGTGCTCGTGCCGATGGTGGAGGCCATCACCGGCGTGCCCTGGATGGCCGACATCCGCACCGGCCAGCACCGCGGTGAGAAGCGCACCGTCGCCATCTTCGCCACGCGCCATACGGTCACCAGCGGCGCGTATCTGCATGAGATCGGCAAGCGCGCGCCCGAGATCGCGGTCGTGCAGCAGGCCTGCCCGGCGCTCGTGGAATTGATCGAGAGCGCTGCTCCCGCACCGGTCCTGGCGCGCGCCGTCCGCCGCTATGCTGCCCTGCTCATGCGCCGGTTGAACGGCGCGCCGCCCGACGCCGTCATTCTCGGCTGCACGCACTATCCCCTCGTCGCCGATCTGTTCGCCGCAGCCCTCCCGCCCGGCGTCGAAATTCTATCGCAACCCGACATCACCGCGCGCAGCCTCGCCAACTATCTCGTGCGCCATCCCGTGTTCGGCCGTTCCGCCCAACCGCATTTGGCGGCATCGCGCTTCTACACGACCGGTCCCGTTGAGACGGTCTCCGCCCTCGCCACCCGCTTCTACGGCAAGCCGGCCCAATTCCAGGACCTTTCGGCATCCTGACCAGGCTGCCTTTTTCATTGCCGATATGCACGCCCTCGTGCACCATCCGGCCTGCGATGATCCATCGCCCTCATTTCAAAAAACAAGCCTATCCAAAGGAGTTCCCTGATGAAGCTGCTGTCGTCGCCGGCCTCGCCGTTCGGCCGCAAGGTCAAGATCGCAGCCGGCATGAAAGGCGTCCTCGGCAAGATCGAGATCATGCCCGCCGACACCAACGCGGGCGATGAGAACCTCAACAGGCAGAACCCGCTGGGCAAGATCCCCTGCCTCGTCACCGACAGCGGCGACGCGCTCTATGACAGCCCCGTCATCTGCGAGTACCTCGACACGCTGGCACCCGACCCGCTGCTGTTTCCCAAGAGCGGAGCGGCGCGCTTCAAGACGCTGACGCTCGGCGCCCTCGGCGACGGCATCCTCGATGCGGCCCTGCTGCTCGTGTACGAAAAGCGCTTCCGGCCCGAGAACCTGCGCGTCGAGGCCTGGGTCGATCGCCAGCAGGCCAAGATCGATCGCGCTCTCGCCCAGCTCGAGAAGGCGCCGCCGGCCTGGGACAAGACGCCCGATTACGGCCACCTAACGCTTGCCTGCGCGCTCGGCTATCTCGACTTCCGCCATGAAGGCAAATGGCGCCCGAAGCATCCTAAGCTGATCGCCTGGCTCGACGGCTTCGACAAGGCCGTGCCCGACTACGCCAAGACGAAGCCCGTGGCATAAGAGACGTGAGCCCGGGTTCGCAACCAGCTCTGAGTGCCTTCGCCCTGCAGCAGGGCGAAGGCGAAGCTTTCTGGTTCGGCGATAGCCTGGCGACGATCAAGGCCGGCGGCGAGGCGACCGGCGGCCATTGCGCCGTCATCGAGGTCTTGGCGCCGAAGGGCAACGGCCCGCCGCTCCACGTGCATCGCAACGAGGACGAGTGGTTCTACGTGCTCGAAGGCGAGATGCTGTTTTGGGTCGGCGGGCGGAAGATCACGGCCGGACCGAACTCGTTCGTATTCGGGCCGCGCAATGTCCCGCACACATTCACCGTAACGTCACCCGCGGTGCGCTACATCGTCGTCGCTCTACCCGCCGGCTTCGACCGGTTCGTGCGCGCGCTCGCGGTGCCGGCAAAAACGTGCACGCTGCCGCCCGCGACGCTGGAGCAGCCCTCGCCCGATCGCATGATGGCCGCTGCCGCAGCGCACCAGATCGAGATCCTGGGACCGCCGGGTATTCCGAAATAAGGGCTACGTCGGAAGCGGCACACCCGCGGCCGTGAACGCCGCATGCTGGCGTGCGCCGACCTCGGCGAGATCGAAGCCTTCGATGGTCTCGTTGAAGATGCGGTAGTAGTTGAGCCGCGCATCGAGGTGCAGGAACACGCCGCCGAGCCCGATGGCCGCGCGGTCCATGAACACGAACTCGCGCGGGACCTTCACCGGCCCCTTCTCCTTCAGCGCCTTGTGCACGGGGAAGGCTTCCTTCCGGCCGTACTCGCCGGGCGTCGTGCCTTCCGCAATCGAGCGCTCCCGGTCGTCGAGCAGGGGCCCATAGATGAAGCGCGCCCAGATGTTGAGCACGTCGATCAGCTCCTTGGAGAGGTTGCGGAAGCCCCACGTCTCGTAGGCATGCACGATCAGCGCCTGATCGCCCGACAGCAACCCGCGATAGAGGTCGATGACACCCCCCACGAACTTCGGCGCGAACGTGCGCATGCAGCCGTAGTCGAGGAGATTGATGCCCGCGGGCCGGCCGCCGCTCTCGAACACGTTGTAGTTGCCGAGATGCGGGTCCCCGTGAATGACGCCGTAGTGGCTGAACGGGAACCACCACGCCCGGAACATGGCGCGCGCGATCTGGTTGCGGTCCTCGAGCGGCGCTTCCTTGTATTCGAGCAGGCGGCGCCCTTCGAGCCACGTCATGGTGAGCAGCCGCTTGGTCGACAGCTCCGGTACCACCTCGGGCACTCGGATCAGCGTATCGTCGCGGAAGATGCGGCCATAGAGTGCCATGTGCCGCGCTTCCAGCTCGTAGTCGAGCTCCTCGCGCAGCCGCGCCGAGATCTCCTGCAGGATCTCGCCCGTATCGATGGCCCGCTCCATGCGCGCGTGCACGGCGAACACCACCTTGAGCTGGTTGACGTCCGCCTCCACCGCCGACTGCATGTCGGGATACTGCAGCTTCACCGCCAGCGAGCGTCCGTCGTGACCGATGGCGCGATGCACCTGGCCCAGCGATGCGGAAGCCGACGACTCGCCGTGGAAGGTTGCGAACCGCGCCTGCCAATCCGGACCCAGCTCCGCCTGCATGCGGCGGCGCACGAACGCCGGTCCCATGGGCGGCGCCTGCGATTGCAGTTGCGCCAGCTGCTGCGCGTATTCGGCCGGCAGCGCCTCCGGGATCGTCGACAGCAGTTGCGCAGCCTTCATGATCGGGCCCTTGAGCCCGCCCAGCGCCGCCGCCAGCTCGGCCGCGTTCTTCGACTGGTCGAGCTCGAGCCCCAGCAGCCGGTTGCCGGCAATGCGGGCGGCCACGGCGCCGACGTTGGTCCCGACGCGCACGTAGCGCGCGGCGCGGGCCGAAAACCTGTTTTGCTCGTCGTCGCTCATGCCGGGATGGGTTCCTCGCTCACGCTGCAATATCGTGATGCGCGCGGACTTCGTCCAGCCACCCGGTCAAAGTGTCTCCGGCGACCTTACACCGCCACCTGCGTGCCCACCTCGACCACGCGATCGGTCGGGATCTGGAAATACTCCGTCGCGTCCTCGGATTTGCGCGCGAGCCAGATGAAGAGCCGCTCCTGCCACCCCGGCATCTCCGACTTCATGGTCTTTTTCAGCGACCGCCGCGACAGGAAGAAGGAGGTCGCGGAGAAGTCCACATTGAGGTCCTTGCGCCGGCAGTGATCGAAGATCTTCGGCACGCTTGGCGTTTCCATGAAGCCATAGCGGGCGATCACCAGCGTGAAGTCATCACCCAGCTTCTCGGTGGTGACGCGCTCGTGCCTGGGCACGCGAGGCATGTCGACGGTCTTGATCGACAGGATGATGTTGCGCTCATGCAGCACGCGATTGTGCTTGAGGTTGTGCATGAGCGACGTCGGAGCATGTGTGGGATCGCCGGTCAGGAACACCGCGGTGCCCGGCACGCGATGCGGCGGCTTCGCTTCCAGCTTGCGCAAGAGCCAGTCGAGCTCTGCCTCGTTCTTGCGGGTGGCGCGCATCAGCACGCCGGAGCCGCGCACCCATGTCAGCATCACAAGCGCCAGCAGAGTGCCGACCAAAAGCGGAACCCAGCCGCCCTCGAACACCTTGAGGATGTTGGCTACGAAGAACGCCAGCTCGATTGCCAACAGCGGAACAACGAGTGCCAGGGTCCGCCAGAGCGGCCACTTCCAGTACCGCCAGACGACGAAGAACATCATCGCCGTGCTGATGATCATCGTCCCCGACACCGACACGCCGTAGGCCGCCGCCAGATGGCTCGAGCTGCGGAACACGACGACCATGATGATGACGCCGAGGAGCAGCAGGTGATTGACGCGCGGCAGATAGATCTGCCCTTCGACGGACTCGGACGTGTGCTGGATCGAGAAGCGCGGCAGCAGCCCGAGCTGCATGGCCTGCCGCGTCACCGAGAACGCGCCCGTGATCACCGCCTGGCTGGCGACCACTGTCGCCATCGTCGCCAGGCACACCATCGGGAGCAGCGCCCATTTCGGGTACAGCAGGAAGAACGGATTGTCGATCGCATGCGGATGGGCGAGGACCAAGGCACCCTGCCCCAGGTAATTCAGCACCAGCGCCGGCAGAACCACCGTACCCCACGCGAACTGCAGCGGTTTGCGTCCGAAGTGCCCGAGATCGGCGTAAAGCGATTCGGCCCCCGTCACGGCGAGAAACACGAGGCCCATGATCGTGAAGCCGATGATGCCGTTCTGTGCCAGGAACTCCACGGCGTTGAACGGATTGAATGCCCAGAACACGCCGGGATCGTCGACGATGTGAATGAGGCCGCCGACGGCCAGCGCAGCAAACCACACGAGCGTGATCGGCCCGAAGAAGCGGCCCACCTTCTCCGTCCCATGCGATTGCAGGGCGAACAATCCGATCAGGATGACCAGGGCCACCGGCACGACCACCGGCTGCAGCACCGGCGTGACGAGCTCGATGCCTTCGACGGCCGACAGCACCGAGATTGCCGGCGTCAGCATCGCGTCGCCGTAGAAGAACGATGCTCCGATGATGCCGAGAATTCCAAGCAGCTTGGCGGACTTCTTAGTGACCGACTGGCCGAGCGCCATCAGCGCGAACGTGCCACCCTCGCCCCGGTTGTCGGCGCGCAGCAGAACCACGATGTACTTGAGCGTGACGATCAGGAAGAGCGACCAGAGGACCAGCGACAAGATGCCGATAACGGCGTAGCGTGCCGACAGTCCGCTCTTCATGGAGAACTGCACGGCTTCGCGCAGCGCGTACAGCGGGCTCGTTCCGATGTCGCCGTAAGCGACACCGAGTGAAGCAAGCGCAAGCGCCCAGATTTTCCCTGAATGGGGGTCGTCGGTCTCAGCGCCACGTATCGCGGCAGAGGATTGGGCCATCAGGCTCCTCACGGCACCACTTGCTGCCTGGCAGCTGGTGGCGGCGGCTTATACGCCTCCACGTGGCGATCGGATAGGTGGAACATTTGTGATACGCAGCTAAGCCTTAACCCAGAATTGCTGCAAACGCATTTCGCCCCCAACGTCAAATGGAGACATTGGTTGCGGGGCGCATAGTGCCATCAACGACTTACAGTATAGTGGTACCGTCAAGCCACGTTGCGGTCCATGGCCTCCAGCTCGTCGATCATCCCCTCGATGACCTTCAGCCCCATGCCCCAGAACTCGGGCGCCGAGGCATCGAGGCCGAACGGCTTCAGCAGCTCGGAATGGTGCTTGGATCCGCCGGCCTTCAGCATATCGAAGTACTTGCCGACGAAACCCGGGTGCGCCTGCTGATACAGGCCGTAGAGGGAGTTCACCAGGCAGTCGCCGAAGGCATACGCATAGACATAGAACGGCGAATGGATGAAGTGCGGGATGTAGGTCCAGAACACCTCGTAGCCCGAGTTGAGCTCGATGGCATCGCCCAGGCTCTCCCGCTGCACGTCGATCCAGAAGCCGTTGAGCTGCTCGGACGTCAGCTCTCCCTTGCGCCGCTCCTCATGCACCTTGCGCTCGAAGCTGTAGAAGGCGATCTGGCGCACGACCGTGTTGATCATGTCCTCGACCTTACCGGCGATCAGCGCCTTGCGCTCGCGGGGGTTGGTGGTCTCCTGCAGCAGCGCCTTGAAGGTCAGCATCTCGCCGAACACCGAGGCCGTCTCCGCCAGCGTCAGGGGCGTTGACGCCAGCAGCGGCCCTTGCGGCGCCGCCAGCACCTGGTGCACGCCGTGACCCAGTTCGTGCGCCAGCGTCATCACGTCCCGCGCCTTGCCCTGGTAGTTCATCAGGATATAGGGGTGCGCGGAGGGAACCGTCGGATGCGAGAACGCGCCGGGCGACTTGCCTTCGCGCACCGGGGCATCGATCCACCCCCCCTTGAAGAACCGGCCGGCGATGTCGGCCATCTGCGGGGCGAAACCGCCATAGGCCTGCAGCACCAGATGCTCGGCATCCTTCCAGGAGATGACCCGCTCGGGACGTTCCGGCAAGGGCGCATTGCGATCCCAATAGTTGAGTTTGGGAACCCCGAGCCACTTGGCTTTGAGCTTGTAGTAGCGATGCGACAGGCGTGGATAGGCCACACGGACCGACTCGACCAGCGCATCCACCACGTTGGCCTCGACCCGATTGGCGAGGTGGCGGCTGTCCGCAACATCCTTGAACCCGCGCCAGCGATCGGAAATCTCCTTGTCCTTGGCCAGGGTGTTGGTGATCAGCGTGAACAGCCGGATGTTGCTCTTGAAAACCTTGGCCAGGGCCTCGCCACCCGCGCGCCGCTTGGCACCATTGGGATTGACGAGGAAGTTGAGCGTCGATTCGAGCGGCAGCGACTCTGGTTCCCCCTCCACCTCGAACCGCAGGCCCGTCATCGTCTCATTGAAGAGCCGGTCGAACGCAGCCCGCGAGGTCATCGCCTTCTCAAGGAACAGCTTCTCCAGCGTCTCGTCGAGCTGGTAGGGCTTCTCCTTGCGCAAGTCCTCGAACCAGGGCCGGTATTTCGCCAGCGCCGGGTTCTGCAGCGCGATGGCGAGGTTCGCGTCCTCGATCTTGTTCAACTCGAGCTCGAAGAACAGAAGGTCGGACGAGATGACCGTAATCTGCTCCTGAATGTCGCCATAGAATTTCGCCCGCACCGGGTCGGCCGTATCGGCCGCATACAACAGGCCGGCGTACGATCCGAGGCGGCCGATGACATCGCTCAACGCTTCATAGGCCACAACCGCTTCGGCCAGCGCAGCGCCGTCCCGTCCGAGCCCGGCGATCTTGCCCTGGTATCTGGATTTCAGGTCCTTGGCTTGCTTGCGCGCCCGCTCCAGGTCGTCGGCCACCTCCTTGGACTGCGGGCCAGGGTAGAGATCCGACAGATCCCATTCCGGCATGCTGCCGAGGTCCGTGGCGCCTCCTTCGGCCCGAGTTCGCGCCAACTGAGCTTGCGCGTCGGTCCAGCGGATCATGCTCATCTCCTACCAAATGCTTGACGGCGGCAGGGCCGCCAACGGCTGGTTTGTCTCAACATGGCGGGGCGCCCCGCCCCGTCAATGCGCCAGCCGACAAAAAAGCGCCATCACAAATCGTTCCGAAAGGAACCATTTACCGATCTCGGGCAGTGTGGCCTGCGTAAGTGAGCCGAATATGGCTGCATGTCCGATCCTGGAGCAATCCGGCGGGCAGTGCTTGTAATGAGTTCTGTTGCGTGAGTCATGCTGATGTCAAAGCGCGTTCTCATCGTTGATGACGATCCGGCCCAGCGCCGCATTCTTGAAGAGACCATCAAGCGGTTCGGCTTCGAGACCAAGACCGCCCAGGGCGGCGAACAAGCTCTACACATTCTCGAGGGACCCGAGCACGGCGCAATTGCACTGGTGCTGCTCGATCTGGTCATGCCTGGAACCGACGGCATGGCCGTCCTGGAGCGTGTGGCGACCAAGGCCGGCATGCCCCCTATTATCGTGCAGACCGCGAACGGCTCCATCGAGGCCGCCATCAACGCCATGCGCGCCGGCGCCGTCGACTTCGTCGTCAAGCCAGCGAGCCCCGAGCGCCTGGAAGTCTCCATCAACAGCGCGCTCAAGATCGAGGCGCTGGCCGGCGAGATCACCCGCATCAAAAAAACGGCCGAAGGCAAGTTGACCTTTGCCGATCTGGTCCTGCGTGGCGAAGCCATGCACCGCGTCATCGCCCTCGGACGCCGCGCGGCTGCCTCGCACATCCCCGTGCTCATCGAAGGCGAGTCGGGTGTCGGCAAGGAGCTGATCGCCCGCGCCATCCAGGGCGAGAGCGAGCGTGCCGGCAAGCCGTTCGTTACCGTCAATTGCGGCGCCATCCCCGACAATCTCGTGGAGAGCATTCTCTTCGGTCACGAGAAGGGCTCGTTCACGGGTGCCGTCGACAAGCGCATCGGCAAGTTCCAGGAAGCCGACGGCGGCACGCTGTTCCTCGACGAGGTCGGCGAGCTTCCGCTCGATGCCCAGGTCAAGCTGCTGCGCGCCTTGCAAGAAGGCGAGATCGATCCCGTCGGCGCCAAGAAGCCGGTAAAGGTCAATTTCCGCCTGATCTCCGCGACGAACCGCGACATGATCCAGCTCGTCAAGGAGGGCAAGTTCCGCGAGGACCTCTACTACCGCCTCAACGTCTTCCCGATCTGGGTACCGCCCCTGCGCGAGCGCCTGGACGACGTGCCCGAGCTCGCCCGCCACTTCCTTGCCCGCTTCTCCGCGGAGGAGGGCAAGCGCATCTCCGCCATCCGCGACGACGCCATGGAGCTGCTGACGCGCTACACGTGGCCCGGCAACGTGCGCCAGCTGGAGAACGCGGTGTTCCGTGCCGTCGTCCTGGCCGACCGGCCCGAGCTGACGGTGGACGAGTTCCCGCAGATCGCCGCCCACGTCGAGGGCTTCCACGCCGAGATCCCGGACGCCCCCGCTCCGGCCGCCGGCAAACCGGCCTACACCGGCCCCGCGTTGCTCGGAGCCGAGGCGACCGTCCCCCGTACGGTTGAGGTCGGCAGCAATATCCCTGGTAGAAATCCGCTCGGGATTCCCGCAGTGGACGAGAAGGGCGAGATCCGCACCCTGGAGGCCATGGAGGCCGACATGATCCGTCTGGCGCTCGGCCGCTACCGCGGGCACATGACGGAAGTGGCCAAGCGTCTGAAGATCGGCCGCTCGACCCTGTACCGGAAGATGCGCGACTACGGCCTGGAGGAGCGGGCGCACTGAACCACAACTGGGTGTTGCGGCGCCGGGATCGATGCAGCAACACCCGATCGCACAATCTTTTAGCCGCAGATTGTAAATCCGCCACATCCTTCAGGAAAGCTTGGTAAGGTTTCCCGAGTTATAACGGGTGTCCCTAGTCAAAGGCCGGGGCCTTGCGATAGCTTCCAGCTCCTTGTGCGGAGGATTGACACGGATGCGTAGTTTGTTGGGTGCAGCTGCCACCCTTGTTGCAGCTTTCGCCCTCACTGTTCCGGCTGGTGCCAACGAGCCCGCGTCCGCCAAGGTGGTCTCCAACGAGGTCAAGAGCGAGACCGAAGCGCCGGCGCAACCGTCGTCCGACGCAACGCCTGCGGCCGAAGCCCAACCCGTCCTGCAAGACCCATTGGCGATCGCGCTGAAGGCACGCCTTGCGCAGGCTCCAAAGGGCGAGAGCTCCCGCGACCGCACCGATCGCACGGCGCTGATCTCCTTCTACGAAGCACGCCAGTACAAGCCGCTGTGGGTCTCGAGTGCCGGTCTCTCTTCCACAGCTCAGAGCATCATCATCGAGATCAACTCTGCCGACGACTGGGGCCTCAAGCTTTCAGACTTCGTTCTTCCGACCCTTGCCGCCGGCGCCGACGATGCGATGCAGGCCAACGCGGAGGCTCAGCTCTCCCTCGCCGCGCTCGAGTATGCACGCATGGCGCGCGGCGGCCGTCTCGATCCGCAATCGCTGACCAAATTCCTGGATCGCGCACCATCACTTCTCGACCCGAAAGAGATCATCACCCAGATCTCGACGGTGTCGGATCCGGGCGCATGGCTGCGCAGCCAGCACCCGCAGCATCCGCAGTTCGAGCGCCTGCGCCAGAAGTATCTGGCCATGCGCCAGTCCTCGCAGGGCACCGCCAGTGCCGACAAGATTCCCAAGGGCCCGCGATTGGAGCCGGGTGAGCGGCATGCCGACATCCCGCTGGTGCGGACACGCTTGAAGGTCGCGTTCACGGGGCCGGCCGCGGACGAGATCCTCTACGACGAGACGCTTGCAGAAGCCGTGGCCAAGTTCCAGGCCGAGCGCGGCGTGAAAGCGCGCAAGGGCGTCATCGACGCCGCAACACGCCAGGCCCTCAACAACATCGAGCAGGGCAGCCCCCGGCGCATCCTCGCCAACATGGAGCAGTGGCGCTGGATGCCGCGCGACCTCGGCGACTATCACGTCTGGGTCAATGTCCCGGAGTTCATGATCCGCGTCGTGCAGAACGGCCGCGTCATCCATAGCGAGCGTATCGTCGTCGGCAAGCCCGACACGCAGACGCCCATCTTCTCGCATGCCATGGAGCAGGTCATCTTCCACCCGTTCTGGGGCGTGCCGGATTCCATCAAGCGCAACGAGCTACAGCCGAGCCTCGCCGCCGGCGGCGCGATCCTGGCCCGGCAGGGACTGCGCGTGCAGTATCGCGGCCGCGACATCGACCCGTCATCGGTCGACTGGCAGAGCGCGGATATGCGCAACTTCCACATCTACCAGCCGCCCGGCCCCAGCAACGTGCTCGGCGTCGTCAAGTTCCGCTTCCCCAACAAGCACGACGTCTATTTCCACGACACATCGCAGAAGCACCTGTTCTCGGCCTCCGTTCGTGCTTTCAGCCATGGCTGCATGCGCGTGCAGAACCCGGTCCGCTTGGCCGAGCTGATCCTGGCACAGGATCGCAACATGTCGAGCGATCGCGTCCGCGCCATGGTTGCACCTGGAGCACCCAAGGACAATCAGCTCAACCTGACCGCCAAGATCCCGGTACACATCACCTACTTCACGGCGTCGGTCGATGACGACGGCAAGGTGCAGTACCGCAACGACCTGTACGGCCATGAGGAGCGCATTGCCCTCGGTCTCGAAGGCAAGATGCACCTGATCACCAAGGTGCGCGAACCCGCGCCGGCGACCCGCGTCAAAGCCCGGCCCGGTTACGCGCCGCGCTCCGGCTCCGACTGGTTCAGCTCCATCTTCAACTTCTGATCTGTCAGCCGTTTGCAGGGCTTGGAGCCCTGCAAACGGAAACAGGCTGCCAAGCTCCTTTGCGCACTGCGGGAAGACGAGGAGTGGCCGACCGGCCGCGCCTCGCTTTATGCTGCGTGTCCCTTGTGACGTAACGCGCGAGGGCCTCGCTGCAGGAGGAACGCACCTGCTCGCTATAAGGGGACAACACCCATGAGCAGCACCGAGACTTGCGACGTCGTCATTATCGGCGGCGGGATAGCGGGGCTGGTCACCGCCGTTCGCGCGACGGAGCTCAACCTCAAGGTCGCCGTGCTCGAGAAGGGAGACGGCGAGCGCTATCTTTGCAATGCCCGCATGTCCGGCGGCGTCTTTCACGTCGCCTTCAACGATATCAAGTCGCCGCCTGCCGCCTTGCGCGGCGCCATCGACACCGCCACGGGCGGCAGTGCCGAGGATGGGCCGGCCCAGGCCATGGCGGAGCGCGCCGGTGACCTCGTCGACTGGATCGGCAAGCAGGGCGCCCGCTTCATCCGCACCAAGGTGGCCTGGCAGAACTACATCCTGGCCCCGCCGCGCCCCTTGCATGCGGGCATCGACTGGATGGGCCGCGGCCCCGATGTCCTGCTGCGCCAGCTCGCCGCCAGCATCGAGAAGCGCGGCGGCAAACTTCACACGGGCACGCGCGCGGTCTCACTTGTCATGCAGGATGGCCGCTGCGCAGGTGTCGAGGCCGAGACCAAAGGCAAACCGGCCCGCTTTTCAGCCCGCGCCGTGGTGCTGGCTGACGGGGGGTTCCAATCGAACCTGGAGCTGCTGCGCCAGCACATCACGCCCGAGCCCGGCAAGCTCAAGCAGCGCGGCGGCGCAACCAGCCTCGGAGACGGACTGCGCATGGCGCAGGAGGCCGGTGCCGCCGTCACGGCACTCGATCGCTTCTACGGCCACCTCCTGTGCCGCGATGCCATGCACAGCGACGCCGTATGGCCCTATCCCGAGCTCGACGGCATCGCCACCGCCAGCATCCTCGTCAACGGCGATGGCGCCAGGTTTCTCGATGAGGGCCGTGGCGGTGTCTGGATCGCCAACACACTCGCCAGGCAATCCAATCCCCTTGGTGCGACCATCGTCTTCGACAGCAAGATCTGGGAAGGTCCGGGGCGCTCCGCCCGCATTCCGGCCAACCCCTGCCTGGAAACGGCGGGCGGCACAATACACAAGGCGCCCACGCTTGCGGCGCTCGCCGACAAGGCGAACCTGCCGGCTGCCGCTCTCGAGGCGACGGTCGCGGCTCACAACGCCGCTGTTCGCGACACATCATTCGCGGCACTGGTACCGCCGCGCTCGCCGGAACGTTTCACGCCCTGTTCCATCGAGACCGCGCCCTACTACGCCATTCCCGTTTGCGCCGGCATCACCTACACGATGGGCGGCCTTCGCATCGACAAGGACGCGCGCGTTCTGCGTGAGAATGGCAAGGCCATCGAAGGATTGTACGCAGCCGGTTCGACGACCGGCGGTCTCGAAGGCGGCGAGCGCGCCGCCTATCTCGGCGGCCTGACCAAAGCCGGCGTGCAAGCCCTTTGTGCCGCCGAGCATATCGCACGTACACTCAAGCCATAACAAAACGTCCGGGAGAAAACGCGATATGATCTACATGGTGGAGATGGAGTTCCGCAACACGGAGCGCGAGCACGACTGGCACACGTGGTACCTCGGCCACGTAACCAGCCTGATCTGCAATGTCCCGGGCTTCCGGGCCAGCCAGCGCTTCCGCGCCCTGACGCCGGCGCCCGCGCCGTGGATGGCCCTCCACGACGTCGTGTCGCCCGACATCTTCCAGAGCAAGGAATACAAGGCGCACGGCGGCCCCGCTTCGACCGGCGAATGGCAGAAGCAGCACACCAACTGGACGCGCAACGCTTATGCGGGCATCGACAATACGCCCGACGTTCCCCTCGATGCGCACCTTCTCGTCATCGACGCCAACGTGCAACTGCCCGCCCCGCTCGCGGCCAAGGTGACGTGGCTGGAGACTGTCGGCCTCGATCGCACGACCGGCAAACGCGGCATCGTCATCGTCCCCCCCGGTCAGCTCACGGCGAAACTGTTCCATACGCCCGGCGTGCACATCTACAAGCCGATCTCGCCGCGCGTCGGCGAGTAATCGCTTCCGCACGTTTCTCAGCGAGACCACGCCAATGCCAAGCGTGGCGAAGGAGACCGCACGTGAATGACGCCACGCCGATACCGGGAGCAACTGCGGCACGCTCCTCCGTCGAAGCCGATGTTGTCGTTGTTGGCGGTGGCGGTAGCGGGCTCGCTGCCGCGGTCGAGGCCGCAAGCCTCGGCCGCCGTGTCATCCTGCTGGAGAAGCACGCGCGTCTCGGCGGCACCACGGGCCGCTCGATCGGATCGATCACGGCCACCAACACACCGCATCAGATCCGCAAAGGCATTCTCGACAGCCCCGAGCATCACCTGGAGGATCTGAACCTCTTCAACGCCCCCCTTGGCGCTCCCGACAACGAGGCGCTGAAACGCATTCTCGTCGACAACGCGCCTGACACCTTTCGCTGGCTGATGGGGATGGGGATCGAGTTCTACGGGCCGATGATCGAGCTGCCGCATCGCAAGCCGCGCATGCACAATGTGCTGCCGAACTCCGGATCCTACATCTATCACCTGGAGCGCAAGGCACGCTCCCTCGGCGTCGAGATCCACACGTCGGCCCGTGTCACGCGATTGGTGAAGGAGGGCAATCGCATCGCGGGCGTCATGTGCAATACGGCTCGCGGTATCCAGACATTCCGGGCTCGCGGCGGCGTTGTTCTGGCCTGCGGCGACTACAGCGCCAGCGTCCCCTTCCGCGAGAAATACATCTCGCCCGAGATGGCGGCCGTCCAGCCCATCAATCCGACCAACACCGGCGACGGCCACGAGATGGTGCTCGGCCTCGGCGGCCGCATCATCAACGGACATCTCTCGCTGTCGGGCATTCGCTTCCAGCCCCCGCCGCCGTCGTTCATCGCGAAAATCCCGCCGTACCGCGCCATCACCCGTTTCATGAATCTGGCTCTGGAGCGGCTGCCGGGCTGGCTGCTGCGCCCCTTCATCATGAGCTTCCTGACGACGGTGCTGGTGCCGTCGCCGAAACTCTTCCGCAACGGCGCCGTGCTCGTGAACAAGAAGGGCGAACGCTTCACGGACGAGCTCGAGGGTCTCGCGGGTCCGCTTTCGCGACAGCCCGAGCAGTGCGCGTACATTCTGCTCGACGGCGATCTCGTGCAGAAGTTCTCCGCCTGGCCGCATTACGTCTCGACTGCGCCCGGTGTCGCCTATGCCTTCCTGCCCGACTATCGCCGCAGCCGGCGCGACGTCTATCACGAAGCGCCGACACTAGCGGAGCTGGCCGGCAAGATCGGCGTGCCTGCGTCCGCGTTGGAAGCAACGGTGCGCTCCTTGAGCCAAACCGCATCACGAGAAGGCCGGACCTACGCCAGCTTCAAGCGCGGGCCGTACATCGCGCTTGGGCCAGTACGCTACTTCATCAACTTCACGGATGGCGGCGTGGCCGTGAACAATCGTTTGCAAGTGTTGGGGAGTGGCGACACGCCGGTTCCGGGTTTGTATGCCGCCGGACTGATCGGCATGGGCGGCGTGCTGCTGGAGGGACACGGACACCACCTTGGCTGGGCCTTCACGTCCGGACGTCTGGCCGGGCGCAATGCCGCGCATGATGTCGTCTCCGCCGACCTGTCCGAAGCGGCCCGGCCCGCATAGTCACGAGGGAAACCATGAACGACTACCCCACCGTCCGACTCCTGCTCCGCTGGGGCAATCACATGGCCATTGCTGCGGCCGTGGCAATGCCGCTGTTCGCGCTCCTGCTCATGGCCGAGGGCTGGCCCTGGACGACGCTGCTGGCCGGCCTGTTCGCGGGTGCCGCTGTGTTCGTGCTCGCGCGCAGCTACGTCGAGCTGATCCGCATCATCGCCGATACGCTGCTGCCGCGCTGATGCCAATTACGTTTGCGGCGTGAAGCCCGGCGGCAGAGTCTCCTGGAAGCATGGGCGCGCCGTGACACGCCGGCACCATGCGGCGAGCGCGGGCCGGCGCCCGCGCCAATCATGCGGGTCGCGGAAATCGATGTACTGCAAGGCCACTCCGAGCACGAGATCGGCGAGCGACAGGCGATCCAACGCGATCCACTGGCGCCCGGCTATGCCGATCTCGAACGCATCGAGCACCCGCGCGATCCGCCCTTCCTCCCTCTTCACGCTAACGGCGTTGCGCTGGCCTTCGTCGCGGCGTGACTCCAGCACGCGCACAACCACGGAATCGATCAAGCCTTGGGCCAAGGCTTGCCAGCGCATCACCTCCCAGCGGGGCTCCCCGTCGCCGGGCAGCAGGCGATCCGCCTCCGGCCGCTGACGATCGAGATATTCGAGCACCAGATTGGATTCGAACAGCGCCGGCCCGCTGTCGCGGATCAGCACGGGCACTTTCCCGATCGGCGCCGTCTGCAACAGGCCTGCCTCCGGTTGCCAGGCATCGACGCTCCGGAAGGCGATATCTGTATTGGTCTCGCGCAGATAGACACGCACCTTGCGCACGAACGGCGATGTGGGAGAGCCAATGAGGTGCATGGTGTGCTCCGTCGTACGCAAGGTGATAAGACGTATCTACTGACTATAGAGCTGCTGCGTCTTCTTGTGGTCGCTCTCCACACGCGCCTGCATGCCCTTGGCGTCCTCGTAGGACACGAGCAAACCCGCGTTGAGCATCTTCTCGCGCACGGCCGGATCGGCCAGCACGACCTTCAGTGCATCGTTCCAGGCCGTGACGATGTGCGCGGGCAGTTTCGGCGGCCCCGAAACGCCGATCCAGAACAGCGTCTCCACATCCGGCACGCCAGCCTCAGCCGTCGTCGGAATGTCGGCGATCTGCGGCCAGCGCTCAGGCCCCGCTACGGCGAGAACGCGGAGCTTCTTGGCGCTGAGCGGCGCGGCGATGGCGCTGAACGTGCCGGTCCCGAGTGTCACGTGCCCGCCCGCCGTCATGGTCACCGCCTCGGCTCCGCCCTTGAGCGCGATGGCACGCGGCTTCTTGATGTCGATACCGTTGGCGGTTGCGAAGCGCCGGAACACCATGTCCTGCGCGCCGACGCCGCCGAGCGAGGTCCAGGTGAAGGTTTCGGTATCCTTCTTGAGCGCATCCGAGGCGTCCTTCAGGGTCTTGAAGGGCGAGTCGGTGTGCACGATGAACATCATCGGCGTGTAGGCCGTCGTCGCGATGAAGGTTCGATCCGTCACTTTGTACGGCAGGTTTTTCACCACCGTATCGAGCATGGCGCTGGAGGCGATGTTGTCCGCCAGAATGGTGGTGCCGTCGGGCTTGGCCGCCATCACCTCGGTCACGGCCGGCACCGTGTTGCCGCCCGGCTTGTTGATGACCTTCACCGGGACGCCCCAGCGCGTCTCGAGCGCCTGCGCCATCACGCGCGTGCCGGAGTCGGTGGAGGCGCCGGCAACGAACGGGACAATGATCTCGACCGGCTTGGTGGGATATTTCTCCTGTGCGAACGCCGGCGCAAGCGCCGTCATGCCGACCAGGGCGATTGTTGTCAGTAGAGCCTTGTGCATCGTTTCCTCCTTCGCAGCGGCTGCGTTGTGCGCAGTCCGCAAATTCCAACGTTCCTTCGTCAGACCTCGCTCGCGCTGTCCGTCATCAGCGTGGAAACAGCCCGCGATCGTCGCCGCAGCACCACCGTGAAGATCAGCACCAGCACGGCCGCAATGATCAACCCCAGCGATATCGGTCGCGTCACGAAGATCATCGGGCTGCCCGTCAGCGCTATCGACTGGCGCAAAGCCTGCTCGAACATGGGCCCGAGCATGAAACCCAGAACCAGCGGCGCCAGCGGCAACGACAGCCGCCGCATGACGAAGCCGATGATCCCGAATAGGATCGCCACCCACACGTCGAACAGCGTGTTGCGCGGCGCATAAGCACCGACCACGCAAACGGCGAGCACGATCGGGCCCAGCACGTAGTACGGCACGCTGCTGATCCGCGCCCACAAGCCGACCAGCGGCAGGTTGAGCACCAGCAGAACCGTGTTGGCGATGAGCATGGAGCCGATCACGGTCCACACCAGAAGCCCCTGCTGCTGGAACAGCATGGGTCCGGGGGTCAGTCCGTTGATCATGAGTGTGCCGAGCATGATGGCCAGCGCCGGGCTCGTCGGAATGCCCAGCGACAGCAACGGGATGAACCCCGCCATCGCCGTCGCATTGTTGGCGGCCTCAGGTGCCGCCACGCCTTCGATCATGCCCGTGCCGAACTTCTCGGGTGTCTTGGAAATGTTCTTCTCGACGTCATAGGCGAGATACGCCGTCAGCGCCGGCAGCATCCCCGGCAACAGACCGAGCACGAAGCCGATGCCCGTACCCCGGAGGGAGGCCATCAACCCGCGTGTCAGCTCCTGGCCGCGCGGCAGCATCGACAGCCACGAGCCGAGCTTGCCTGAATAGATCTTGTCGATGTTCTGCTGCAGGCTGGTGAGCACTTCGGCGATGCCGAACAGGCCGATCAGCACCGGCACGATGTCGAAGCCCTTCATCAGCTCCATGGAGCCGAAATTCAGCCGCTGCGTGCCCGTCAGCGGATCGGTGCCCGCAGACGCGAGCAGCATGCCGAAGACGCCGAGCGCCAATCCACCGGCGAACGACGAGCCGGCAAAGCTCACGAGCGCCGTCATCGAGAACAGGATCAGTCCGAAATATTCGGGTGGGCCGAACCGCAAGGCCAGGTCGGCAACCAGCGGCCCGATCATGGCGATGGCCGCGGTGCCGAGCATGCCGGCCATGTAGGAGCCGATGGCAGCAATGGCCAATGCCTGTCCTCCACGGCCCGCGCGTGTCATCGGAAAGCCGTCCTGTGCAGTGACGACCGAGGACACCTCGCCCGGAATGTTCATGAGAATGGCGGTGGTCGAGCCGCCGTACATGGCGCCGTAGTAGATGCCGGCCATGATGATGATGGCGCCGTCCGGCGGCAGGTACAGCATGACCGGCAACAGGATCGCCATTGCCGACGCAGGGCCAAGGCCCGGCAAGATGCCGACCAGCGTTCCCAGAAAGCAGCCGATGAGCGCAAAGCCGATGTTGGCGAGCGTCAGCGCATTGGCGAGACCAGCAAGCAGCCCAACATCCATCCGCTTCCCCCGGCTCCGCTCTTTCTGTCGGCGCATGCCGGCGAGCAGTTGGACCTGGGCTATCGCGCCTGCCCCACGCGAGGGCTCGCCACGACAGCCATATCGTTGCTAGCATGCATAACACCAGCTACCACTCAATTCGCCAAGCGAGATGTCGCCATGCTCTATCGCCTGCAAGGTCTGATCTTCATGGCGCTCGGGTGCGTATCCCTCGTCGAAGGCTGGCACATCACACAGGTGGCGCGCGAGGGCGGGAACTTCGACGCGGTGGGTCCGGATCGCTATCTGATGGGCGTTGGCGTCGCCCTGCTTGGTCTCGGCCTCTGGCTCGCCATCAACCCTCCCCAACTCAGCAAGGAGGCAGAGGATTATCGGCTCCCTGCGGACGTAAAGACGAATCTCATCGTGTGCCTGGGGATGCTCGCGGCCTTCACTTTGGCCCTTCCCTACACGGGTTTCACGCTGGGGTGCTTCGTTTTTCTGGCCGTGTTGTTCAAGCGGCTGGGCAATTGGTCTTGGGCACGCAGCACGGCCGCGGCGGCGATCTCGGCGGCCGTCTTCTATCTCGGGCTGGTGCGCTTTGCGGACGTGCCGCTACCGAGTGGAATCCTCGGGCTATAGGCCGGCCACCGTCGACCATTTACAGGTGCGACGGGAACGGATCATCCGTTTGGCCACGGCCTAACGGCACCTCGGCGTGCACGCGTTCGAAAGGTTCTTTGCTCGCGACGCCAAGATGGATGAGCGTCTACGCCAACTCGAAACGGATCTCCTGCGCGCCCTTCCAGAGCGTCATCTTCCCGAGCTCGGGGAGCTGATGCAGGTTGTCCGTGACCGTGATGAAGTGATTGCCAGCGAGCTGTCCGACCTTGCTGGCGAAATGCACGCTGCCATAGGCCAGCAGGATCTCAGTCTCGCTGATACCGCCGGGATAGAGGATGATCTGGCCCGGCGCCGGATAGCTCGTGTGGTTCTCGTGGCCGAGGCCGAGATCGAGCGCGCCGAGCGGAATCCAGCAGGCCTCGCCACTCCAGCGCACATGAATGATGCGCTCACGATAGGGAAGCAGGGAGCGGAATTTGGCGCACGTGGCCGGCGCTGCCGCACTTTCGAACCGCGCGTTGAAGACGTAGGGACCGGCGCTGATGCGCAGTGCGTCCATGACCGCATTCTCCAAGTACGTTCTTCCGAGCACCACAGCATACATGCGCACCGCTGCCGGCACAGCCGGCTTTTCAAGCGACCGTCCGGCATCGGCAAAGGAAAGGGGGAGCTGGCTGGCAACTCCCCCTGGCGCTCTGTAACCGTGCCTTGCGGCTTACTTCTTCACGAACGAGCAGCCGCCCTGATCGAGCGGGCGCCAGGCCTGTTCTGCTGGGATCGTCTTCACCAGTTTATAGTAGTCCCACGGCCCCTTGCTCTCGGACGGCTTCTTCACCTCCCACAGGTACATGGGATGCATGTGCCGCCCGTCCTCGCGCACGCGGCCCTTGCCGAAGGTCGCGTCATCCGTCGGCAGCTCCTTCATCTTGGCGACGATCTTGGCGCCGTCCCGCGTTTGGGCAGCGTCGATGGCCTTGAGGAAGTGCAGCATGCCGCCGTAGGTGCCGGCATGGTTCATGGTCGGGTACTGCTTGCCATTCATCATTTCGACGAAGCGCTTCGTCCAGGCCCGCGTGTCATCGTTCATGTCCCAATAGAAGGCTTCGGTGAACTGCAACCCTTGCGCCGTCTGCAGTCCCAACGCGTGGATATCGGTGACGAACACGAGCAGGCCGGCAAGCCGCTGGCCGGCCGACACGATGCCGAACTCAGCCGCCTGCTTGATGGAGTTGATGGTATCGCCGCCGGCATTGGCGAGGCCGACGACCTTGGCCTTTGAGGACTGTGCCTGCAGCAGGAATGACGAGAAGTCCGGCGTATTGAGTGGCGCGCGCACGCCTCCCAACACTTTCCCGCCCTCCGCTTTCACAACTGCGGTTGTCTGCGCCTCGAGATCATGGCCGAACGCATAGTCCGCGGTGATGAAGTACCATGTGTCGCCACCCGTCTGCACGACCGCACGGCCGGTGCCATTGGCAAGAGCGAAGTTGTCGAACGTCCAGTGCACGGTGTTGGGCGAGCACGCATCGCCCGTCAGGCGCGCCGTGCCTGCCGAGCCGTTGACGTGCACCTTGTTGGCCTGCTTCGTGATCTCCGAGACTGCGAGCGCAACGGCCGAGTTGGGGACATCCAACACCATGTCCACGCCATCGCGGTCGAACCACTGGCGCAGGAGATTGGAGCCGATGTCGGGCTTGTTCTGGTGATCGGCGAAGATGATCTCGACTTTGAGCTTCGAGTTGGGATTGGCCTTCATGTAGTCTTCGAGCGCCATGCGGGCGGCGATCACAGAGCCTTGCCCCGTCACGTCGGCGTAGAGACTCGATTGGTCGTTCAAAACGCCGACCTTCACTGTGCCGTCGAACGCGGGCTGGGCGTGGCCGGCGGCAGGTACCGCGGCAAACGCAGCCATCATGGAGAGAAGCGCGAGCTGTTTCTTCATTTGTCTCCTCCAACGAGCCCGGTTGATCCGAGCCTTAGCGGGCCTTTGCCAGCCCGATGAAAAGTAAAGCATATTTGGCGGAGGAAAGGCAGCACCGCAGGGTTGCCGAAGGCGGCGAGCGCCTACGACGTTCGTCTTAGTTGCAAAATTTGAAGACACCTCGCTTGCGCGCGCCCGACACCCGCTCGAGGCCTGCGCTTTCGGCTAGTGGGAGGCCGGATCGCGCAGCACGTCCTGCCGTAGCCCCGCCTGTGCCGCGTGGCTCCGCGGCACGATATCAAGGATTTTAGCGACATCTTTAGCGGCGGCAACGACCTCCTGCGGATCGAGACCAGTCTTCACACCCATCTCATGCAGCATTGTGACAATGTCCTCGGTCGGCAGGTTACCGACAGAAGCGACGCTGTTCGGCATGGCAATGCCGCCGCCGATGCCGCAAATCGAGCCCTCGACCGAGCTTGCTCCGGCGTCGAGGGCCGCCAGCACGTTGGCTGTGCCGTACCCCGCGAGATTGTGAACGTGAAAACCGAACTCGCAATCGGGCTGCGCTTTGCCCAGTCGCGCGAACAGGCGGTTGACGTGCCTGGGATCCTCCATGCCCACGGAGCCGGCCAGGTAGAACCGGCGGATGCCGGCGTTTCTGAACCGCCCCACCAGCGCCTCCACCTTCGCCTCGGGGATGGCGCCCTCATAGGGGCACCACATCGACATGCCGAGTGCCATCACGAACGCAAGCCCGGCCTTGTCGGCAATGCGAAATGCCTGCGAGGCCTGCTCGACGCCTTCGTCCAGCGTCATGTTCTGGTTGCGCCGCAGATAGGCCTCGCTGACTGTGATGAGCCCGAGCACCTCGTCGACCTTCGCGGCAACCGCGCGATCCGCCCCACGCGCATTAGGGGCCAGGCCGCGATAGACCGTTCCCGACCGCCGTGCGATGCGCGCGCACACCTCCTCGGCATCGCGCAGGTTCGGAATGACCTTTGGATGGGCGAAACCCGTGATCTCGATCACCGGGAAACCAGCCTCTGACAGGCGATCGATCATCGCCACCTTGGCATCGGTATCGATCGGCTTGGGCAGGCTCTGGAGTCCGTCGCGCGGGGCAACCTCGACGACAGTGATCCGTTCCGGAAGTGTGAGCATGATGGTTCAGTCCGTTGTCGCGTTGAGTGCGATGCCGGCGGCTTCCAGCTCTTCCGGCTTGAAACCCAGGAGATCGACCAAGACCTCCTGATTGTGCTCGCCGAGGCGCGGGCCGGTGCTGCGGATCTTGCCCGGCGTGCGCGAGAACTTGCCGACCACATCCTGCATGCGCACCTTGCCCAGCTCATCGTCCTCAACCGGAACGATATTGCCCCGCGCCTGGATATGCGGATCCTCGAAGATCTGCGCGATATCGTTGACGGGTGAGATCGCTGCGTCATGTGCGATCAGCAGCTCGATCAAATCCTTCTGGTCGAACTTTACAGTCGCCTTCTGCAAGGCCTCGTCAAGGGCAGCTGCGTTCTGGATGCGCAGGCGGTTGTCCTTGAAGCGCGGGTCTTTCACGATCTCTGGCACGCCCAGCGCCTGGCAGATGCGCTCGAAGATCGATTGTGCACTTCCGCCGATCGACACCCATTTGCCATCTCGCGTCGGATAGGTGTTGCGCGGCGCGGTGAAGGGCAGCCGTGAGCCAGCCCGCTGCTGCACGAGGCCGAGCTGGTCGTAGTTGATGACTTGCGGCCCGAGCAGCGTCAGCAGCGTCTCGTAGATCGCCAGATCGATGATCTGCCCCTTGCCGCTGCGCCGCTTCTCATGCAGCGCCATCGACGCGAGGTAGGCAGCCATGAGGCCCGTCGTCGAATCGGCAAGGCCGAACGCCGGCAGCAGCGGCGGCCGGTCTGGAAAGCCCGTAATGTGCGCATAGCCGGCGTACGCCTCGGCCAGCGTTCCGAATCCCGGCCGGTGGCGATTGGGGCCAGTCTGCCCGAAGCCCGTGATGCGCACGATGATGAGGCCCGGATTGATCTCCATCAGCACGTCGGGGCCAAGTCCCCACTTCTCCAGCGTACCGGTGCGATAGTTCTCGAGCAGGATATCCGCGTCTTGGACAAGCCGCTTGACGATCTCGACGCCGAGCGGTGTGCGCAGATCAGCCGTGACGGAGCGCTTGTTGCGATTGACGATCTTGAAATAGAGGCCGACACCGTTCTTGTTGTCGCCCCAATAGCGGATCTCGTCGCCGCTGTTTGGCCGCTCGACCTTGATGACGTCCGCGCCGAAATCCGCTAGGTGCATCCCGCACAGCGGTGCAGCGAGAAAATTTGCGATATCGACGACCTTGACGCCCGCCAGGGGCGCAGTCCGTTCCGCTTGTGGCACAGTCATAACTTCGAGCTTTCTCCCTAAGTTGCGATTGTTGTTTCAGCGCACGGCAGCGATACCGGTCGCGCCGTGCGTTGCGCCATTCGGCGCCAAACGGCACGCGACCATTGTCGATGGGCCGGATGCGCGAAACTCCGGCCGCTCGACACGGCATTGCGGCTCCGCCAATACGCAGCGCGGGTGGAAGGTGCAGCCGCTCGGCGGCGACATCGGCGATGGGATCGTATCGGAGGCGAGCAGCGGCGGCAGTCCCGAATGCGGGTCTGGCGTCAACACACTGTTGAGAAGCATCTGCGTGTAGGGGTGCCGGGGCGACGTGAACAGCGCATCCACGTCCGCCAGCTCCACCACGCGCCCGAGATACATGACCGCGACGCGTGTCGAGAGGTGCTCCACGACCGCGAGGTTGTGACTAATCAGCACGAGCGTCAGCCCGAACGCTTCCCTGAGATCCATCAGCAGATTGAGGATCTGGGCCTGCACCGAAACGTCCAGCGCCGATGTCGGCTCGTCGCAGATGATGATCTGAGGCCGGACCACGAGTGCCCGCGCGATCGCTACGCGCTGCCGCTGGCCGCCCGAAAGCTGGTTGGGTCGCGCGGATAGCAAACGCGCCGGCAACCCGACTTTATCGACGATCTCGGACACCGTCCGTTGGTGCTCAGCCGCCGTGCCGATGCTGTGCACCCGCAAAGGCAGCTCGATGATCTCGCGAATGGTCTTGCGCGGATTGAGCGAGCTGTAGGGGTCCTGAAATACCGGCTGCACGATGCGCGCCACGTCCCGGCGCGACAGGTCCGCCATGCTGCGGTCCTCTAGCCGCACACCGCCCTGGGTCGGATTCAAGATGCCCAGCAGCACGCGCGCCAGCGTCGACTTCCCGCAACCCGACTCGCCGACGATGCCCAGCACCTCGCCGCGCATTACCTCCAGCGAAACATGATCGAGCGCGCGCAATTTACGACGCTCCCCGAACAGGCCGCCGCCCATCGGAAACTCGTGGCTGACGTCATTCACCTGCAGCACGGCTTCAGGCATGAGCCACCTGCCCAGCCAGCTCGTCGGCGCGCAGACACAGCGCCGTATGCCCGCCTTCTCCGACAGCAACCGGCCGTATCGTGCTGCAGTCCGGAATAGAGAAGCGGCAACGGTTCTTGAACGCGCACCCCGGAAAATCCTGCAGCAGGCTCGGCACCACGCCGGGAATCGCACCGAGGCGCGAGCCGCGCCGATGCACGCCGGGTCGCGGCAGGCAGTCCAGCAGCGACCGCGTGTAGGGGTGCCGCGGATCGTCGAGCACGTCGACACGCGTCCCCTGCTCCACGATCTCGCCCGCGTACATGACGATCACCCGGTCGGCCACGCGCGAGATGACCCCCAGGTCGTGCGAGATGAGCACGAGCGATGTCCCGATCTCTCCCTTCAGCTCCTGCAGCAGATTGAGGATCTGCGCCTGGATGGTCACGTCGAGCGCCGTCGTCGGCTCGTCGGCGACGATCAGCTTCGGCCCGCACATCAAGGCCATGGCAATCATCACCCGCTGGCGCAGGCCGCCCGACAGCTCGTGCGGATACTGCTGCAGGCGCGATTCCGGATCGGATATCCCGACACGGCGCAGCAGATAGACGGCGCGCTCCCGCGCCGCCTGCACCGACGCGCCGCGGTGACGAACCAGCACTTCACCCAGCTGCAGTCCGATGCGCAGCGTCGGATTGAGCGCCGTCATCGGCTCCTGGAAGATCATGGCGATGCGGTTACCGCGCAGCTCCGCAAGCTGTGCCTCTTTCGCGCGCGACAGGTCCTCACCGTCCAGAACAAAGCGGCGCACGGTCATGTTCGCCTGCCGCGGCAACAGCCCCATGATGGCCAGTGCCGTCAGCGATTTGCCGCAACCCGACTCGCCGACGATGCCGACCGTCTCGCCCATGCCCACGCTCAGGCTGATGCCGCGCACCGCCCGCAACGTGCCCTGCATGAGGGGGATCGAGACCTCGAGGCCGTCGATGTCGAGGATCGGCGTCATGTGCGCCGCTCCGGAGCCAGAACGTCCCGCACGCCGTCGCCGACGAGGTTGATGGCCAGCACGAGCGCCAGCAGGCCGAAGCCCGGAATGGCCGTGATCCACGGACTGAACAGCATCTCCGCCCGGCCCTCCGCAACCATCAGGCCCCACGACGGCGTAGGCGGCTGCACGCCGAGTCCCAGGAACGACAGGGCGGCTTCGAGCAGGATCGCGTGCGCCATCTCCAGCGTCGCCACGACGATCACCTGCGGCAGGATGTTGGGCAGGATCTCACGCGCAATCACATAAGCCCGCGAGCACCCCAGGCACTCCGCGGCCGTCACGTAGTCGAGGCTGCGCACCTGCATCGTCGCGGACCGCACGACCACAGCGAAGCGATCCCACAACAGAAAACCGAGGATGAGAATGACGACCGTGAGCGAGCCCTTCACCAGCGCCACCGCCGACAACGCAATGAGGATCACGGGCATCGACAGGCGATTGGTGATCAGGAACATCACGACGCTGTCGACCTTGCCCCCGAAATACCCCGCCACGAGTCCCAGAATGGTCCCGATCACGCCCGAGATCACGGCCGTCGCCGCGCCGATGATGAGCGAGATGCGCACGCCGTAGATCATGCGGCTGAGGTAGTCGCGGCCGAGGTGATCCGTTCCGAGCGGGTGCGCCCAGCTTCCGCTCGAATGCCACACGGGATCGACCAGGCGTTTGGTCAGGTCTTGCGCGTACGGGTCGTACGGTGCGATCAGCGGCGCGAATATCGCCATCAGCACGAACAGCACGAGCACGGTGCTGCCGATCAGCAGGCCCGGGTGCCGCAGCACGTCGTGCACCACCCGGCTCATGCGCGTGGGCTCCACAGGCACATCCTGGGGTGTCGCGCCGGCCGGTCCGGTGTTGAACTGCGTGGTCATGTCAGCCTGATCCGCGGATCGAGCTTCGCGTTGAGGAGGTCGGCAAGCAGCGTCAGCACCACGTAGATCAGGCTGAACATCAGCACGATGCCCTGCACGACCGGAAAGTCGGATCGGCTGATGGAGATCCAGGCCAGGTGCCCGACTCCATGCAGCGCGAACACCGCCTCGACGATGATGGACCCGCCCAGCAGGAAGCCGAGTTGCACGGCCGCGAGCGAAACCACCGGAATGATGGAATTGCGCAGCGCATGCCGCCGCACGATGGTGAACGCGCTCAATCCTTTGGCCCTGGCCGTCCGGATGTAGTCGGACGCCAGCACCTCGATCATCCCGGCCCGTGTCAGGCGCATGATGGCAGGGATCGCGTTGATGGCGAGCACCATGGTCGGCAGGACGAAGTGCTGCCAGGTCCCTGTGCCGGAGATCGGCAGCCATCGCAGTTGCAAACCGAAGATGACGATGAGTTGCAGCGCCAGCCAGAAGCTCGGCATCGCCTGACCGACGACGGCGAGCGTCAGCGAGAGGCGATCGATCCAGGAGTTGGGATAGAGCGCGGCGACGATCCCGAGTGGCAGGGCGATGAGCAGCGCGACAACGATCGCGGACAATCCGAGGACGCCGGTGATAGGCAGTCCCTTCATGATCATTCCGACGACGGGCTCCTTGGAAAAGTAGGACAGCCCCAGGTCGCCGTGCAGCGCCGCCACCAGCCAATCCCAGTACCGCACCAGGAACGGGCGATCGAGACCGTGCGCGACGCGAGCCGCCTCCACGTCCGCGGCCGTCGCCGAGTCGCCGGCAATGGCCTGGGCGAGGTCGCCGGCAAGTTGCAGCAGCGTGAAGCTGATCAGCGAAATGGTGATGAGCACCAGGAGGGCAAGCACCAAGCGCTTAATGACAAAGGTGCCCACGTCCGTTCATCCGGATTGCCTTGCGAAAGGGGGCATCATAGGCCGAAGCCGGCGAAGATCAACAGATCAGGGCGCCTTTCATCCGCGCACTTTGCCGCTTCACTACGCTGGACTTCGCCCCTCATCCATACGAAACTGTATGGAGACTGAGGTTAGGCGAGTGGGAGCGGAAATGTTTCGACGTGCGGGTACTTGGGCGAAGGTTGCGGCTGCTGTCGTTCTCGGCGGAGCGCTCAGCGTCGGACCGGCGCAAGCCGGCAAGAAGGACGATACGCTGCGGTGGGCCACTGGCCTCGCCATAACCTCGGGCGATCCCTACTACAATTCCTTCCGCGAAGCCGTTCTCATCATTGGACAGATGGTCTGGGATGGACTCGTCTATCGTGATCCGGACACGGCCGAATACAAGCCCCTGCTCGCCAAGAGCTGGACGTGGACCGATCCCGTCACGCTGGAGTTCGAGCTGCGCGACGACGTGAAGTTCCACGACGGCCGCCCGTTCTCCGCCGACGACGTAGTGTACACGGTCAACTACGTCATCAATCCCGACAACAAGGTCAACAATCCGAGCAACGTCAACTGGATGAAGTCGGCCGAGAAGCTCGGGCCGCACAAGGTGCGCATCGTCACGCACAAACCGTTCCCGGCCGCACTCGAATACCTCTCCGGGCCGGTCCCGATCATGCCCGACAAATTCTGGGACGAGGCGGGGCCATCGCGCCTCAACGTCAAGCTCGTCGGCACCGGACCCTATCGCTTCCTCAAGTGGGAGCCCGGCAAGGAAGGCAGCTTCGACGTCAACCCGGACTACATGAAGGGCAGCCCCAAAGGCACGCCCGGCATCAAGAACATCCACTTCCGCATCATCCCCGACCAGAGCGTGCAGATGGCCGAGCTGATCGCCGGCAACATCGACTGGATCTGGCAGCTCAACGAGGATGCGTCCAAGAAGCTGGCGCGCGTGCCCAACATCGAGGTGCTCGCTTCCGAGACGATGCGCATCTTCTTCCTGCAGTTCGACGTCATGGGCCGCGGCGGCAAGAACCCGTTGCAGGACAAGCGTGTTCGCGAGGCGATCGCCCATGCCATCGATCGCGAGTCCATCTCCAAGAACATGCTCGGCGCCGGCTCCCGCGCCTGGCACGCGTTCTGCTACGAGAGCCAGGCTGCCTGCTCCACGGACGTCCGCAAGATTGCGTACGATCCGGCGAAGGCGAAGGCCCTGCTCGCGGAAGCCGGTTATCCCAATGGCTTCGAGATGGACATCTACGGTTTCCGCACGCGCCCGCGCATCGAGGCCATGATGGGCTACCTCTCCGCTGTCGGCATCAAGACCAAGCTGCAGTTCCTGCAGTACGCCGCCATCCGTGAGAAGCAGGGCAGCGGCGAAGCGCAACTCGTCGACACGAGCTGGGGCTCCTACTCGGTCAACGACACGTCCGCCATCGTCAATCCGTTCTTCACGCACAACAAGGACGACATGGTGCACGACGCCGAGATCAAGGCCTTGGCCGATACGGCCTCGATCGAGATCGATGTCGCCAAGCGCAAGGAGATCTACGCCAAGATCCTGAACAGGATCGCGGACAACGTCTTCGTGCTGCCTCTGGCGACATCGCCGGCCGTCTACGCCTTCACCAAGGATCTCCAGTTCAAGGCCTATGCGGATGAGAATCCGCGCTTCTATCTGTCGAAGTGGAAGTAGGGCACTCCCGGTCAGGACGGCATCGACATGGCTGACACCGATACCCGCGGCAGCGCTTGGCGGATCACGCCGAGCGCCTATCTGGCGAGCCGGCCTGCCGAGTTCACCATCGGCAAGCCGGCATCGGTCTACGTCACGATGCCGGACGGCTGCCGTCTCGCCGTCGATACGTTCCTGCCCAACGGCGATGCCAGCCGCAAATGGCCGACGATCCTCATTCTGACGCCCTACTGCCGGCGCTTCGAGCTGGTGCCGGGCACAACAGGTGTCGAGGCGAGCCCCAACACGTTCCGCTATCGCGACATGTTCGTGGCGCGCGGCTACGCCGTCGTCGTGGTGGATGCGCGCGGCACGGGCGCGAGCTTCGGCACGCGCGACTCCTTCCGCTCGCCGCGTGAGCGGCAGGATTATCGCGCCATCGCCGACTGGCTCGTGGCGCAGCCCTGGTCCGACGGCACGATCGGCGCCACCGGCGTGTCCTATCTCGGCGCGGCGTGCGACTTCCTCGCGAGCACGGGACATCCCGCGGTCAAGGCGATCGCGCCGCTGTTCGCGGTCTGGGACACCTACGCCGACAACTACTATCCCGGCGGCCTGCTCATCAAGCGGCTGGCCCAGGTCTACGACGAGCTCATGGTGGCGCTGGACCACGACAAGCGCGACTTGCGCCAGCAGTTCGTCTATTATCGCGAGCCCGCTCTTCTCGGCCCCATGCCGGTCGACAGCGACACCGATGGGTCGGAAGCCAGGGCGGCCGTGCAGCAGCACCTCGCCAATTTCCGCATGCCGGACTTCATGGCGGACTTCAAGTTTCGCGACGACAGCCTGCCCTATGATCCGGAGTTCACCAGCGCGTCGTTCAGCCCCTACAAATACGCCGCCTCGATCCCGGCCGACGTCGCCGTCTATGCGATCTCCGGCTGGACCGATGGCGCGGGTTACGCCAACGGCTCGATTTCGCGCTACCTCACGCTGCCCAATGCCAACCGGCGCCTGATGCTCGGGCCATGGGATCACGGGGCCCGCATCAACACCTCACCCTGGCGCGCGCGTCCGGAGCCGGAGTTGCCGGTTCTGGGCGAGGTTCTGCGCTTCTTCGATCACTACCTGGCGAAACGCCCGACCGGCCTCGACCAGGAGGACCCCATCCACTACTTCACGCTACATGCCGAGGAATGGCGCGCCGCCAAGTCCTGGCCCCCGGTATCAGGCAACGCGCGGTTCTACACGTCATCGGAAGTGCTCGCGCCGCAATCACCTGCAACCGCGGATACGCGCGACCATCAGGTGGATTTCACACACGGCACGGGATCGCACACGCGCTACGAGCGCATCGCCGCCATCGATGTCGTCACCTACCACGACGAATGGCAGGGCCGCGACGCGCATATGCTCAACTGCACGTCGGCGCCACTCGAACACGATGTGGAGATTGCAGGCCATCCGGTGGTCTCGCTCTGGCTCAGCTCCAGCGAGCCCGATGCTGCCGTGTTCCTGTACCTGTCCGAGATCGAGGCCGACGGCCAGTGCCGCTACGTCACGGAAGGCTTGCTGCGTGCCATCCATCGCAAGGAAACGCCGGCGCCCGCCAACTACCGCACGACCTGGCCGTGGCGCACGTTCGGGCGCGCCGACGCACGACCCATGCCCATCGGCAAACCGGAGCTGTTGAAGTTCCCGCTGTTGCCGATTGCGTGGCGCTTCTCGAAGGGCAGCCGCATCCGCATCTCGCTGGCCGGCGCCGACGGCGACCACTTCGCGCAGGCCCCGCACGGCCGCCCGCCGCTGCTGACGTTGCACAGCGGCGGTGCACACGCAAGCCTGCTCGAGCTGCCCATCCGGGAGTAAGCACTACGAGCGGCTCACTACTGATGGTTGGCGCGCAATCGCCTGCCACTCCTCTTGCCGTTCTGCATGGCTCGCGAGCAAACGGGGCAGATGCTGATCCTCATGAGTCGCGAGCATGGAGGCCAGCATGCCGCTTGCCGTGCAAGCCGTGACCAGGGCGAGTGGCGCTGCGAGCAGTAGGCCGAGAACGATCGGGCTCATCCACGCGAACAGCGCCGGAGAGATGGCCCAGCAAATGGCGGCTCCGGCGATGCCCCAGGCCATGTGCCAGCGATAGCGTCCCATGAGCGGCCACAGCCCCGCATCGTCGGCGATCCGCCGTTGCGCACCCCAACCCGCGTCGCGGCCCGCTAGAATGCTGAGCACGGCGCTGGTCTGCGTCACCATGAGAAGGGGAGCGATCACTGTCGCCAGCACGGACTCGAGAAGCACGCCGCCTACGAGGCGGATGGTGCCGCCCCCTGTCGTCGCCTCTCGGCGCGAGCTCATGGCGGCCCACACGGTTCCCAGGATTTTCGGCAGATGCACGACGACGACGGTTGCCAAGAACAGCGAAAGCGCCTTCTGCGCATCGAACACCGGCCACTTGGGAAACAGCGAGGCCTCCGCACCGAAATACACCGGCGTCGCATATTTGGCTTGCACCGCAAGCACGACACCGACAAGCAACGTCACGGCCCAGATCGGCGATGCGAGGTAGGCGAATGCCCCCATGGCGAGATGCGCGCGGCTGAGAAACGGCAATCCCGTCACTGACAGCAGGCGCATATGCTGGAGGTTGCCCTGAGCCCATCTCCGGTCGCGGACGATGAGATCGTTGAGCGTCGGGGGGCACCCCTCGTAGGATCCGCCCAGTGACGGCGCGAGATGCACCTCCCAACCCACACGTCGAAGCAGAGCAGCCTCGACGAAATCGTGACTGAGGATGTGGCCGCCCAGCGGCGGCTTTCCCGGCAGTGCGGGGAGGCCTGCGGCTTCGGCGAACGCGCGCGTCCGGATCACCGCGTTGTGGCCCCAGTAGTTACCGCCGTGCCCATGCCACGCGGCGAGCCCCGTAGCGAGAATGCTTCCATACGTGCCGGCGGCAAACTGCTGCAGGCGCGCGAACAGCGACTGTCCTCCGACAAGACGGGGCACAGTCTGGATCAGGCCGGCACGCGGATGCTCGTCCATGGCCGCCACGAGGCGGAGCAAAGCTTCCGCCGACATGACGCTGTCGGCGTCGAGAATGATGAAATACGCATAGGCCGCGCCGAAATGCTCGACCCAGTCGCGGATGTTACCGGCCTTCTTGCCCGTGTTCGGCGTGCGCCATCGCACGTAGATCTGCAGCCGGTCCTGGTATCGTGTGCGCAGCTCCGCATAAACGGCACGCTCGCGCGTGCGATCGGCTTCATCCTGTGTGTCGCTCAGCACGAACACATCGAACGCGTGGTTGGCGCTTGTCGCCACGATCTCCCGGCACATCGTGTCGATGGTGGCAGCAACTGCGGCCGGATCCTCGCGATAGACCGGGAACAGCAGCGCGGTGTGCGACTGCGATGGCCCTGCTTCCGCCGGCAGCGCGATCGTGTCGATGGTGCGCGCCGTAATCAGAGAGGCAAAGCCCAGCAGGGCCGTGGCGGAGCCGATCGAGACCCAGGCGAAGCAGATCGTGCTCAGCACCCAGAAGACGAGCTGCAGCACCGTCGGCTGCTCGACCGACAGGACCTGGTAGAGCGTCCAGGCAAACGCCGCCGTACCGGCCGTTATGAGCAGGACGAGTGCAGCGCGAGCGACGTGTGTCCGCCCGCCCGCGCCGGACCTGGGCGCTGAGGTGGCCCAGAGCACCTGATCCGGCATATCGCATCTGCTGGGCTCGGGAACGAGACGGTCGGCATCGACGCCGGCGGCGTCGGCCGCTTTCAGTCTTTCGTCCATCGGTAGAGCCACGTTTCGGATATAGGCCTATCGTTCGTCTGCAGCACCAGCCTCAGCTCGCTGCTGGCCGCCCCCTTCGGATCGAGGCTGAAGGACACGCGCAATCCGTTGATCTCCGGATTGATCTGTACGACGGGCGTGCTCACCGCGCCCGCACTTGTATCCAGACGGGCCACCGGCAGCTCGCTGGCCGATGAAAAGGACAGCCCCTTGAAGTCGACGGCGAACTGGATTGCTCCCGTCTCACGCGGCGGTCCGTTGATGAGACCCGCACGCGTCGCATGGACCACCGCACCGGACCAAGTCACCGGAGCATCGTCGGGCCAGGAAAGCCGGTAGGCGAACGTGTGCGCTTGCCCGGCGGCGAGGGGTTGCCCGGGCTTCCAGTAGGCCACGACATTGTCGTGGATCTCCTCTTCCGAGGGAATCTCGAAGAGCTGGACGGCACCCGGTCCCCAATCACCGTTTGCCACCACCCATGCGCTCGGGCGCCGCTCGTAGTGCGCCTCCAGATCCTGATACTGAGCGAACTGCCGCGCCCTCTGAATGAGGCCGAATGCACGCGTATTCTGATCGAGGAAGCTGCTGGTCTGCAGCCGCCGCGGATTGTTGAGCGGGCGCCACAGGCGCTCACCCCAACCATTGACGATCGCGAGGCCGTCCGAGTCGTGCACCGCGGGGCGGAAATCATCGATGCGGGAACGATTGATACCCGAGAACAGGAACATGCTGGTCAGCGGCGCAATACCTGCATTCTCGAGCTTTTGCCGCGGAAACAGGGTCGCCTGCACATCGATGGCGGTCGGCGCGCCGGGGGTAACGTTGAAGCGATAGGCGCCCGTCACGGACGGACTGTCCAGCAGCGCGTGGATGACGATCTGGGCGGCGCCGGGCTTGGGCTTCTCGATCCAGAACCTGCGAAAGGACGGAAACTCCTCGCCGCCGGATTGTCCGACATTGAGCGCCAATCCGCGTGCCGACAGCCCGTAGATCTGGCCGCGTGACAGCGCCCGGAAATAGCTCGCTCCCTGGAAGACGATGATTTCATCGAACAGGTCGGGGCGGTTCAAAGGTCCCGTGATGCGAAATCCGGAGAAACCAAATCTTGCCTCCGGCGGCAGCTTGCCTGCGAGCGGCCCGAAGTCGAAATATCCGTTATCCGCCGTGAGCGGACGGACCCCCCCGCCATCGATCAGGTTGATGTCGACGGGCGCCTTGAACAGCCACCCCGTCGGCAGCACTTGCATCTGGAAATTCAGGCCTTCGTCGCGCCAGATCGTGCGCTCGCGCCGAAATCGGATTTGGCGAAACTGGTCGTAGTCGAGGGCTTCGGCACCTTTGGGAAGAGTCTCCGATGGCGCTTCATAGGCCCTGCCGGAAAGCTCGCGCGCGATACCGGTGACCACCTCGTGAGAAAAAGGGGGCGCTTCGCCTTGTGCTGGCTGAGCCGGTGTTTGCGATGACGCCGGTGTGGCCACGGCCGCCAAAACACACAGCGCCAATGCCGCTGCCCGATGGGTTTTGAGCTCGTTGTGCATGTTTCCGATCATTCAAGAGGCGTCACAGGTGCGGCAGTCGCACGCGCAAGAACCGTCGGAAACGCAGCAGGGTTAAATTCGTTCCCACTCCGGTTGGGCTGCGGTCACGAGGCAAGCACCATGGCCAAGATTACAGATCCGAAACCGGCGAAGATTCAGATTGACAATCCGTCTACATCGGAGCGAGAAGCGAGGCGCTCGCACGTGTCGTGCGCAGCCCTGCACGTTAAGGATCGTCAAGCAAAGATGCCAAGCGACAGTACCAATCAACCGACCAAGCCGTCGCCGTTGATCCTGGCCTGATCTCCTCGCTTGAGGCGCTCACCCCGGTCCCGGCGACGGCGACCCCTGAGGTGAGTCATGATTTTCCCCGCTCGCAGCGACTTGCGCGCTGCATCGGTGTCCGTGGGCTCAGCAAGCCCATGGCCGAACCGGTATGACGTTGCCGTTCTGGCCCTGATCGCCGCCGTGCTCGTCCTCGTTGCGCAGGCAGCGCAAGGCATGAGCCTGCCGCTGGCGCAGCTCGATGCGGCTCCCGTCACGCTCGATGTTGCAAATCTGCCCGGCTACGCGCTGCGCACGGCCTCGCGCATGTTCGCGGCAATCCTCCTATCGCTGCTTTTCACGCTGGTCATCGGCGCCCTCGCGGCCAAGAGCCGGAAGGCCGAGCTCGTCATCATTCCGGCGCTGGACGTCCTGCAATCCGTTCCTGTCCTCGGTTTCCTGACCTTCACTGTCGTCTTCTTCATGGGCCTGTTTCCCGGCAGCATGCTTGGCGCTGAGCTGGCGGCGATCTTCGCGATCTTCACGAGCCAGGCCTGGAACATGGCCTTCTCGTTCTATCAGTCGCTCAAAACCGTCCCGCGCGACCTGGACGAGGCGTGCCGGCACTTCCGGCTCTCCGCCTGGCTGCGGTTCTGGCGGCTGGAGGTGCCCTTCGCGACACCCGGCCTCGTCTGGAACACCATGATGTCCATGTCGGGCGGCTGGTTCTTCGTCGTCGCGTCGGAAGCCATCACGGTCGGCGATACCAAGGTTCAGCTCCCCGGGATTGGCTCCTATCTGTCCTTGGCGATCGAGCAGCGCAATCTCGGAAGCGTCGGCGCAGCCGTAGCGGCCATGGCGATCGTGATCCTGATCTACGACCAGCTCATCTTCCGGCCCGTCGTGGCCTGGGCGGATAAATTCCGCTTCGAAGCGACGGCCGCACAGGCCAAGCCGAAGTCATGGGTCTACGACCTCGTACGCCGTACGCGCCTGTTGAAGCAGTGGGCAGCCGCGGCCCTGCGCGCCCGCGATTCATTGCCTGATTTTGGCAAGCTGCTGCCGCATCGCTGGCCCCTTCCCTCGCTGAGCACTCAGCTTGGCACCACCGGCGATCGTCTTTGGCTCGTTGCTGTGTTGGCGATCGTGGCTTGGAGCCTCTGGACCGTCACCAGCTACGTCCACGCCAAGCTCGGGCTTGCTGATCTGCTCGAAGCCGCCAGTGCCGGCCTCCTTACGATGACCCGGGTATACGTCCTCATCGCCATCGCCAGCGTGATCTGGGTCCCGATCGGAGTCTGGATCGGCCTGCGGCCACGCATCGCTGAGCGCGTTCAACCGGCCACGCAGTTTCTCGCAGCCTTTCCTGCGAACGTGCTGTTTCCCTTCTTCGTCGTCGGCATCGCCGCGTGGAAGCTCGATCCCAACATCTGGCTGTCACCGCTGATGGTGCTCGGCACGCAATGGTACATCCTGTTCAACGTCGTCGCCGGCGCCAGCGCCTTTCCGACCGACCTGCGCGAAGCAGCGATGCTCTACCGCCTGCGCTCGTGGCAGTGGTGGCGGCGGATCATTTTACCGGGCATCTTTCCCTACTACGTCACGGGCGCACTCACGGCGTCAGGCGGCTCCTGGAACGCCAGCATCGTGGCGGAAGTGGCGAGCTGGGGAGACACCAAGCTCGAAGCGACCGGTCTCGGCGCCTACATCGCCAGCGCCACCGAGGCCGGTGATTTCCATCGCGTGATGCTCGGCATCGTCGTGATGTCCCTGTTCGTCGTGACCTTCAACCGCGTCCTGTGGCGGCGTCTCTACATCTACGCCGAGCGCAAGCTACGTCTCGATTAGGAAAAATCGTCATGACCGAAACACTCGCCCCGGTGCGGCCTGGCACCCTCGTCTCCGTCGAGCATCTACGCCATGTGTATGAGCGTGGCGTCATCCTCGACGACATCTCCCTCGAGCTTCGGGACGGAGAGATCGTGGCCCTCCTCGGCCGCTCGGGATGCGGCAAGTCCACGCTGCTTCGCATCATCGCCGGCCTGATGCCTGCAACCAGCGGTGAGGTCTCCCTCGACGGGCAGCGCATCGACGGTCCCGCGAACGGCATCGCCATGGTGTTCCAGAGCTTCGCGCTCTTTCCCTGGCTGACCGTCCTCGACAACGTCGAGCTGGGCCTCGAAGCCCAGCGTGTTCCGCCGGAGGAACGGCGCAAGCGCGCGCTCGCCGCCATCGATCTGATCGGTCTCGATGGCTTCGAGAGCGCCTATCCCAAGGAGCTCTCCGGCGGCATGCGCCAGCGTGTCGGACTGGCGCGCGCGCTCGTCGTCGAACCGCGAATCCTGCTGATGGACGAGCCGTTCTCCGCGCTGGATGTGCTGACCGCCGACACGTTGCGCACAGATCTCCTGGATTTGTGGCTGGAAGGGCGTATGCCCACCCGCTCCATCCTGATGGTCACGCACAACATCGAGGAAGCGGTCTTCATGTGCGACCGCATCCTGGTGCTGGGCTCGAACCCGGGGCGCATCGTATCCGAGATCAGGGTCGACCTTCCGCATCCGCGCAGCCGCATCGATCCGGAGTTTCGTGCTCTCGTCGACGACATCTACACGCGCATGACGGTGCGTGATCCCTCGACCCATCCCAAGACCGGGCAATTTCCAGGGACTGGCCTTGGCATGGTGCTGCCGCGCGTCTCTTCCAACGTCCTCTCGGGCCTGGTGGAAACGCTGGCTGCACCGCCATTCAACGGCAAGGCCGACCTGCCCGTGCTGTCACAACAGTTGCATATGGAGGTCGACGATCTCTTTCCGGTTGCCGAGGTCCTGCAGCTCTTGCGCCTCGCCGAGGTCTCGCAGGGCGACCTTCACCTCACCACATCAGGGCGCCGTTTCGCCGACGCGAGCATGGACGAGCGCAAGACGATGTTCGCCAAACATCTCGTGGCGCATGTCCCGCTCGCAGGGCACATCAAGCACGTGCTCGACGAGCGCCCAAGTCATCGCGCGCCGATGCTGCGTTTCAAGGATGAACTCGAGGACCACATGTCCGAGGAGGACGCCGAGCAGACGCTGCGCGCCGTCATCTCCTGGGCACGGTTCGGCGAAGTCTTCGCTTACGACGAGCCCGCGCAGACCTTCAGTCTCGACAATCCGGACTAGTTGCGACCTCCGCCGTACATCAAGTCTATGCTGCGAGCGACGGCGTCTCGCGCGCCGCGGCTTGGCGTGCGATCGAGTCCGCCCTTTCGGCTTCCTCGATCTCCGCTTCAGCAATGGCTTTTGCCAGTGCGGCATGCAGGGCCTTGGCGCTCTCCAGCGTCAGCTCCACACCCGCGCGTGCGCCGGGCGGCAGGCTGTCGTTGATGAAGTCGAGCGTGATGACGTCGCCAAGCAAAGCATGGCGCGCGTGGTCATAGGCCACCACCGAGTGCGTGAGCGCAAACCACTCATCCTCGCGTTTCGCCATACCCTCGGCCGGGGCGATCTCGACGATCGATGTGCACATGAGAGCCTCCTACTTTGCCAGATGCTTGCCGAAGAACGCGAACACCTTGGTCCAGCCGTCCAGCGCCTGCTCCACCCGGTACAAAGGCCGGTGGTAGTAGAAGATGCCATGGCCGGCGCCGTCATAGCGATGGAACTCGTACGACTTGCCATGCTTCTTGAGCTCGACCTCGTGCTGATCCACCTGCTCGGGGCTCGGCGCGCGATCCTCGTTGCCGAAGATCCCGAGCAGCGGGCAGGAGAGATCCTTCGTCAGCTCGATCGGCGATACGGGCGTCTTGGCGTTCAACTCCTCCTTGCCCATGACGACGCGGCCGCCCCAGAGGTCAACGCACGCGTCGACATCCTTCTTGTGGCAGGCATAGAGGAACGCGTGACGCCCGCCGGAGCAGGACCCGAACACGCCGACCTTGCCGTTGTGCCCTTTTTGCGCGCGCATCCATTTCACGGCCGCTTCGGTGTCGCCGATGACCTGGGCATCGGGAACGCCGCCGTCCGCGCGCACCTTGGCCGCAACGTCGTCCGGATTGCCCTGCCCCGAGCGTTCATAAAGGTTGGCGCAGATGGCAAGGTAGCCGTTGTGCGCGAACTTGCGCGTCATCTCGATGTAGAGCTCGCTCCAGCCTGGAAGATGGTGGACCAGAACCACGCCGGGAAACGGCCCAGGCCCGGACGGGCGTGCCGTATAGGCGGATATCTCATCCCCCTTGTCGCCGTTGATCTTGATTTCCTCAACAGTCATGCCCCGGTATGTCGCCATATCGCTCTCCCTGCTCGCGGCTTGTTACGTCGGCCAATCGACCGGGATGTTAGTTGGCTGGCGACGAGCGCGCCAGCGTTAGCACGACGTCGGGAACCTGCGATGCGAAGGCGGCGACCGGCATTTGTCGCGGATCACCGCACCATGGACGCGCGCGGCAGCATGAACGTCAGCAGGCCCAGGGCCGGCAGCCAGGCGCAGAGCTTGAACACGGCAATGATGCCGATCTGGTCGGCGAGCAGGCCCAACGCGGCCGCGGCCAGTCCGCCTAACCCGAACGCCAGGCCATAGAACAACCCGCCGACGAGACCGACGCGATGCGGCACCAGGTCGATCGCATAAATGAGGATCGCGGAGAACGCGCTGGCCAGGACCAGGCTGATGATGACGCTGAGCACGCCGGTCCAGAACAGGTTCGCGTAGGGCAGCATGAGCGCGAACGGCAGCGTGCCGAGTATCGAGATCCAGATCACGCGGTGGCGGCCGATGCGGTCGCCCACCATGCCACCGACGATCACGCCGAAGGCGCCGACGACGAGATACAGGAACAGCATGATCTGCGAGAGCTGCACCGACACCCCGAAGCGCTCGATCAGGTAGAACGTGTAATAGGACGTGAATGCCGCCGTGTACCCGTTCTTGGACAGCATCAAAATGATCAGAATTGCCATGGCGAAGACCACGCGCCCGCGCGCCAGCGATGCTGGAGCGATCTCACTCGGCTGCGGCTGCTCTTTCGCTGCGGCGGCCTGCGACCGTCGCATCTCCGCATAGCGCGCGCCGGTCCACGTCATCAGCACCATGGCGGCCAAGGCAACGACCGAAGCCCACGCGAGGCTGCTCTGGCCGCGCGGCACCACAATCATCGCCGCCAGCAGCGGACCGATCGCGTATCCGGCATGGCCACCGATCTGGAAGATACCCTGCGCAAATCCCTGCTGCCCGGCTGCCGCGTGGCGCGCCATGCGCGTCGCCTCGGGATGAAAGACGGCCGACCCCAACCCGATCATGGCCGCCGAGATCAGCACCATCGCGTAGTTTCCGGCGAACGCCAGCCCGATAAGTCCGGACAGGGTCGCAGCCATGCCGGCGACCATCGCGTAAGGCCACGGCTTATGGTCAGTGACGAGCCCGAGCACCGGCTGCAGCAGCGACGAGGTCACCTGAAAAGCAAGCGTAATCAGTCCCACCTGCGCGAAGTCCAGGTGATAAGCCTCTTTCAGAAGAGGGTACATCGCCGGGATCATCGACTGGATCAGGTCGTTGAGCAGATGCGCTCCGCTCAACGCCAAAAGGATCGGCAGCAGGGGACGATGCACGGCGGTGGCTTGCGTGGTCATGGGCGGGACCATTGAACTTTCACGGCCAGCCCGTCAACCACTACAAGCGCATATCGGGCATCAAATCCCGTGCGCCCGCAGCATGGACCGCAGTCAGGCCAATCCCAACCACGCAGCGCCCATCCTGATCTTGGCGGCTCTGCCCTCGGCGCCCCTTTTCAAGTTAGACTTAGTCAACGATTGGAATGGAAATAGACCGCAGGTGCACCATGAAGCGATTTTTGGCCATTTACATCGGCACTGAAGATGCGCTCAAGCGCGCACAATGGACAGAGTTGGATGAAGCCACTCGCAAAGCCCGCGAAGCTGCGGGCATGCAGGCGTGGATGGATTGGGGCGTGGCCAATGCCGCCGCCATCATCGATCACGGAAGCCCACTCGGAAAAACCAAGCGCGCATCGCAGGACGGCATCTCCGGCATCAGGAACACGATGACGGGCTATGTGATAGTTCAAGCCGACTCCCACGAAGCCGCGGCCAAGTTGTTCGAGAACCATCCACACTTTTCGATCTTCCCCGGTGACTCCGTAGAGATCATGGAGTGCCTGCCGTTTCCCGGACAGTAGTTCAGTCTCGGACTCGTTGCCATCAGTTCCAGATCGATCCTGATCGCGAAGACCACAAGTTCCCGAACGCCTTGAATGCGCCGTATCGTTCGGCACAACGAGTGCGTGAGCATCGAGGATGGTCAAACCCAAACGGTGGCATCGGGGCGCGCGCTCAGGGCCAATTTCGCGCTGGCCCTCGCGGGTCTGGGCACTTACGCGCTCGCGCAATGGCTCATAGTCAGTTTTCTCGCCCATCTCGGAGGCCCCTTGGCGGTCGGGCAGTTCAGCCTCGGGATGGCCATTGCCGGTCCTCTCGCCACACTGTCAATGCTGGCGTCCCGCACGCTGCTTCAGACCCGCGATCGTCCGGGATCTTTCAAGGACCTTTGGCATCTCCGTCTCATCACCACGGTGATGTTTCTCGTGGTGATGCTGTGCATCACACTCATCCGCGGCGACCCCATCGAGCTCGCCGTCATCATCATGTTGTTGGGCGCCTACAAGGCCGTTGAGTGCCTCAGTGACCTGACCTATGGCGTCGCGCAAGCCACGGGGCACGACCGCATCATGAGCACCTCCTTCTTTCTGCGCGGGGTGCTGGGTTTTCTCGCCTTCGCAACCGCCTTTGTGGCGACCCGCAGCCTGCCCATCGCCCTGGCCGTGCTGGCGCTGGTCGCGTTTGCGATCTTCTGGTTTCACGACTGGCCGCGGACATCTCTGCACCAAGGCCCCCTCTTGCCTTGGGACCGCGATGCAGTCTGGTCGATCGCATGCCGCTGCGCGCCCCTCGGCGTCGCGATGTTCATCAACACATTCAACATCGTCATTCCGCGGCTGTTCCTCGAGTACCATGCAGGCCTCGAAGCGTTGGGCGTCTTCTCGGCCCTCGCCTACCTGATCACAGTCGGCAATATCGTCGTTGCCGCCATGGGCAACACCATGCTCACGCCACTTGCCCGGCACTGGGATGAGGGTGATTTTGCGGGTTTCACCAGCGCGACCCTCAAGGCAACCGCCACTCTCGCGGGTCTGTCCCTTGCCGGCATCGTCATCTGCTGGCTGGCCGGTCCTCGTCTGCTCGCCGTTCTCTACGGTCCAGACTTCGTGGAGTACGCGAACCTGCTGATCGTCGTTGCCGCCGGTGGCAGCTTCCTCCTGATCGGAAACTTTCTCGGCTATGCGATGATGGCAACCAAGACATTTGCGCTGCAGCTCCCTCTCAACGTCGTGGCCCTGGCAGCCGTGCTCATCGCCTCCACAGCTCTCATTCCTGTGCGTGGCGCGCGCGGCGCGGCGGAAGCCATCCTCATTCTCGGAGCGACGAAAATCCTCACGGCTGCATTCAACGCCCATTACGCCTACGCGAGGCGCGGACAATTGGCTTGAGGTGAAGCATCGCCGCTCACCTTCGATCACGGAAGAGCAAAAGCCGATGCCATTGGCGAGCCGCATTGTGCCGTGAAGGTCCTCACCGTCGCTGTTTCGAGATCAAGGAGGCGCTGATCATAATGGACCAGCCAGGGCTTCTTGTTCGCATGCGCCGCGTGCTGGAATTCGGACGACATATCCCACCTCGCCAAGTCGCTCGACGCCTGGAGCTTCACATGCGGCGCGCTCTGCGCGACAGGCTCGGGCCGACATTCTCGCCATTGCACAGCACAGCTGTTCCAATACCCAATCCTCCCCTCCCGATATTTACGCCACGCACGGACCAGCTGCAGATCACGGATGCGGGCTATCGCTTCTGTTTCCTCAACCGCACGCTCGATATGGGTCATCGCGTGCGATGGGACGCGCCTGAAGATCAGCTCTGGCACTTCTGCCTGCACAACATGGAGTATCTGGAAGGCGTGGACGACACCGCATTCCAAGTGCTCGTGGACGACTGGATGCGCCGGAACCTGCCCATCCGGCGCGGAGCCTGGCGCGGCAGCTTCCACGCCTACATCGTGTCCGTACGTTCGGTTGTCTGGATGCAGCAGCTTGCCCTTCGCGCCCAGCGGCTTCCGGCTGACTTCACCGCACGGGTGGTCGCGAGCCTGCGTCAGCAGCTCGTGTTTCTCGAGCACAATGTCGAGACCGATCTTGGCGGCAATCATCTGGTCAAGAACATCAAGGGGCTGATCTGGGGCTCGGCCTTCTTCTCCGGGACCGATGCGGACCGCTGGCATGCCAAGGGTCTCAAACTGCTCGATGGCGCGCTTCGCCAGCAAGTGCTCAGCGATGGCATGCACTATGAGCGCTCAACGTCCTATCACTGCCAGGTTCTGGCTGATCTGTTGGAGTGCCGCCATGCGCTCGGGGCCGATCCGTTGTCGGGCGCTCTCGACGATGCGGTGACCCGGATGACGCAGGCAGCGATCGATCTGGCACACCCGGACGGTGCCGTTGCCCTGTTCAACGACGGCGGCCTGTCCACAGCGTACAGTCCGCGAGAATGCCTGGAGGCATATGAGCGCCTCCTCGGCGAGGCACCTGCGGCCCAGCAGGTGTTTGCGCTGCCGTCAGCCGGCTACTACGGCTTGCGGCGTGGGGATGCCTACTTTGTCGCCGATTGCGGACCGGTTGCACCCGACATGCTCATGTCTCACGGCCACGGCGACGTATTGAGCTTCGAATGGTCTCTGGCGGGACGGCGCATAATCGTTGACCAGGGGGTGTACGAGTACATCGCGGGTAAACGGCGGCAGCAATCGCGCAGCGCCGCATACCACAATACCCTCTGCTTCGCGGGCGCCGATCAGGCTGAATTCTTCGGCGCCTTCCGCTGCGGGCGGCGACCGCGTGTCCGCACGCTGGCGTATATTCCTCACGCTGCAGGTTTCAAGCTCAAGGGAACCCATGATGGCTTCGCCCACCTTCCGGGAGCGCCATCTCATATACGGATGTTTGACGTGAAGCCCGACTGCGTGACCATCCGCGATCAAATCGCAGGGCGATCGGACCGGAACGCCGCAATCACCTTCTTGCTGCACCCGGCGTGCGAGGTTGCAGTTGCCGGCCGGCAAGCCCGCATCTCACAGGGCGGCGTTGAGATTGCGATGGACTGCACGCTTCCTCTCGCCCTCGAGCCCGCTGTCTGGTGGCCTGACAAGGGCGTCGAGGTCAACACGCATCGCTTGCGCGCCAGGTTCATGCCAGGAATGACGGAAGCCGTGACTACGCTTCGCGCGAGCGGCACCTGATGGCGGCAGACCGCCGTCTCAAATGCCGAGAACGAGAGCCGCGCCGCGCTCGCCGATCATCAGCGATGCGGCGTTCGTATTGGCTGACGTGATCTTCGGCATGATCGAGGCGTCGATGACACGCAACCCCTCGATGCCGTACACGCGCAGGCGTGAATCGACGACCGCCCCTGCCCCGGTGCCCATGCGGCACGTCCCGACGGGATGAAACACGGTGCCGCCGTGGGTCTGCACGAACTTCAGGAGATCCGCATCGTTGCGCGCCGTGGCTCCCGGCAGCACTTCACGTGCCAACAAACTGCGAAACGCCGGTTGCTCGAAGATCTCCCTCAATATCTTGACGCCGGCAACCGCGACCTTGCGATCAAGCTCGGCGGAGAGGTATCGCGGCTCGATGCGCGGCGACGCGAACGGATCGGCACTCCTTATCGTCAGCCGCCCTCGCGACTCCGGATGGCACTGCCACATCGATGCGGTGAACCCCGCATAGCGATGCAGCGGATCACCGGGCTTGTCGACCGATAGCGGCATGACGTTGAACTGAATGTCGGGCCGGCCCTTGTGCGCGAAGGGCGTGCACGCCGCACCACCGACCTGCCCCGCGCCGATGGTCAGGGGACCACGACCATGCGCGAGCCATTGCCACCCCATGCGCGCGAGCTCGATCGGATTGCGGATATCCTTGTTCAGCGATTGATCTGACTTGAGCTCGACGATGCTGCGCGCCTGATAGTGGTCTTGGAGGTTCTCTCCGACGCCAGGCAGATCGGTCACAACCGCGATCCCATGGCATCGCAGCAGGTCCGCGGGGCCGATGCCGGACAGGTGCAGAAGCTGAGGCGATTGCAGGGCACCGGCCGCAAGAATGACGTCACGCGTAGCTCTTGCCGTATGCCGGTTCTTCCCAACGGCCCACTCCAGCCCGACTGCGCGCGTACCGTTGAGCAGCACGCGCGTGGCCTTGGCGCCCGTGACAAGCGTCAAATTGGACCGGCCGAGCACCGGCCGCAGGAATGCCACCGCAGCACTCTCGCGCCAGCGCTTGCCGATGCTCAGCTGGTACGCGCCGACGCCATGTGTCGTGTCACCGTTGAAATCCGCGTTGTAGGGCAGCCCATACTGTTGTGCCGCCTGCAGCCAGGCGCGGCACATGGGATGGTCGTTGCGCAGCGTGGAGACCCCGAGTTCACCGTAGGTGCCGCGATATTGACTGGACGGACCATCGAAGCGCTCCAGCTTGCGGAAGTACGGCAGGACATCGCGATAACCCCAGCCGTCGGCACCCGCCCTTTCCCAATCGTCGAAATCTTCGTGCTGGCCACGGATGAAGATCAGGCCGTTGATCGAGCTCGAGCCGCCGACGATGCGCCCGCGCGGCCAAACGATGGCGCGGCCGGCCGTGCCCTCGGATGCCTCGGTGGGAAACAGCCGGGAAAAGCGCTCGTCGTAGATCGTGCGAAAGTAACCGACCGGCAGCTTGAGCCAGAAATTGCGGTCGCGACCGCCGGCTTCCAGAAGCAGAACTTTGCAGTGGGGATCCGCCGACAGCCGGTTGGCAAGGACGCACCCTGCCGAACCGGCGCCGACGATGATGTAGTCGTAGGTCGCTTCCGGCAAAGCTCAGGCCTTGGTTGCGTCCATGAAAATGGACGGGTCGAAGTACTGCGACGCTGGAATGGGATTGGGAATGTTGCCGGTGGACGCGAAGAAATCCGTCACCTGCTGCAGCCAGTTGGTGACAGTGCCGTCGCCATAGAGCTTGCGCCACTCGGCGACGGGGAAAGCCTTCTCGGCCGCATACTGCTCCTTGAAGTCGGCGAGCGGCACCTGCGGGTAGTGCTTCTTCTGCAGCACCTCGAGCGCCTCATCGGACTTGGCGGTGAGGTACTCGTTGCCCTCCGACCACGCCTTGACGACACGCACCAGAACATCGCGGCTCTTGCCGTGGAAGTCAGCCGTCGTTGCCCAGCCGGACATGATGGCAGCCTGAGGATAGTACGCCGAGGCATCGACCAGCTTCTTGGCGCCCGGCACCTTATCGCGAACGGTGATGTTGAAGGGCACCCACAGCGCCACGGCCGGCACGGAGCCGGAGATGAAGGATGTCACGGCATCGGGCATGCGCTGGTTGAGAAGCTCGATGTCGCCGGCCGCCATGTTGTTGGCCTTGAGTGCGGTATTGAGGAACACGTGCGCCGTCGTGCCCGCGGTCGTGGCGATGCGCTTGCCCTTGAGGTCGGCAACCGTCTTGATGCCCTGATCCTCGCGCACCCAAAGCTGGGCAGTGGCGAACTCCACCGCGTTGGCGAGGAACATCTTGCCCTGCCCGCGCGCGGGGAAGTTGGAGATGACGGCGCCGGTCGACAGCACATCGAGGCTGCCGCCGATCATGGCCTGGAAGATTTCCAGCCCCGTCTGAAACAGCTTGAACTCAGGCTCCAGCCCGTGTTTCTCGAAAGCGCCGAGGTGGTCGGCCAGCCACATCTGCCCGTCCACGGCCAGCGTATGCAGGTAACCGACACGGATCTTGGTCTTGGCCTGCGCGATGGCCGGGGCCCCGAGCGCGACCATACCTGCGGTCGCACCAGCACCTTGCAGCAACGTTCTGCGGTCGATCCTCATCGTATCCTCCCTTGTCAGTTTGACCTGGATTGCATCTGGCGGCTCTGTTGCGCGTATTCCTGCATGACGAGGTTGCGCACATGCGCTCTGAGCTCGCCGAACTCCTTGCTCTCGTGCAGGGCTTCACGCCTCGGATACGGGAACGGCACCTCGATGATCTCGCGGATGCGCGTCGGGCGTGCCGTCATCACGACGATGCGGTTGGAGAGATAGACGGCTTCCTCCACGGAGTGCGTGATCAGCATCACCGTCTTGCCTTCCGCCGCCAGCACCTCGAGCAGCAGGTCTTGCATCGCCGAGCGCGTCTGGGCGTCGAGCGCGCCGAACGGCTCGTCCATGAGAAGGAACTGCGGCTTGACCGCGTAGGCCCGCGCAAGCGCAAGACGCTGGCGCATGCCGCCGGACAGCATGCGCGGCCAGGAGTCTGCGAAGTCGGCAAGCCCCATCAAGCGCATGTAGCGCTGGCAGATCTCCTCGCGCGCCTCGGGGCCGACCCGGTTGGTCCGCAGGTTGAGCCCGAAGGCGATGTTGTCCTTCACGGACAGCCAGGGAAAGACGCCGTACTCCTGGAAGATGACACCACGATCCGGGCCCGGTCCGGCGATCGCCTTGCCATCGAGGGTGACCGATCCGGCGGACGGCTGCATGAACCCGGCAACGATGTTCATCATCGTGGTCTTGCCGCAACCCGAAGGGCCGATCACCGACAGGAACTCTCGATCGCGGATCTCGTAGCTGACGTCATCGACGACCTCCATCTGGCCGCCTCCCGGCGTCGGAAACTTGACCGAGACCTTGTCGAAGACGATGCGCGCCTTGTGGCCCGTCATGCGATGCGCTCCTGCCAGGAGACGAAGCGGCGTGCCAGCGCCCGCAGGCCGAGATCCATGAGCAGAGCAATGAAGCCGATGCAGATGATGCCGACATAGATGATGTCGAGCTGGAAGAAAGAGCCGGCGTTCTGGATCAGCGCACCGAGACCCTGCTGGGCAGCGATCAGCTCGGAGGCCACCAACGTCGCCCAGGCGACACCGAGCGCCACGCGCAGCGCGGTCAGCATGTGCGGCACGGCCAGGGGAATGATGACCTTGCGGAAGATCTCGCCATCCGTGGCGCCGAGCGTACGGGCGACCCGCACGTAGATAGGGCTGATCTGCGAGATGCCCTCGTACATCACGATCACGCCCGCGAAGAACGAGGCGTAGAACAGGATGACAGTCTTGGCGAGCTCATCGACGCCGAAATAGACGATGACGAGCGGGATCAACGCAATTGGCGGCAGCGCACGGAAGAAGTTGATCAAGGGATCGATGAAGGTGCGGACGGTGCGATACCAGCCGAGAACGAACCCGACCGGGACAGCAAGCGCAATGCCGCTGAGCACGCCAAGAAAGACGCGGCGCGTCGACATCAGGATGTCCATCGGCAGCCGATTTTGCATCAGCTCGACGAAACGCCGCGCCACGTCATGCGGCGTCGGCACCAGGGCGGGATTGATGAGACCACTGTGGTGAATGGCGTACCAGCCGGCCAGAAGGGCGAGCCAGGGCGCGATGATCAAAGCCGCTCGACGCACGTTTCCTCGATGCCAATGTTCTTAGTTCTGGCCGAAACGTTCCAAAAGTACTATGTATGGGATGTTTAAGGCAACCCCTCTTCAGCGCCCCATGCCGCACGCCACGCATCGCATCTTCGGCAGCACTCCGATCCCGCGCTATGTGCAGCTGGCGGACCTCTTCCGCCAGCGGATGGACAAGGGGTTCTGGACACCGGGAAGTGTGCTGCCGTCCATCGAGCTGCTGATGGAGGAGTTCGATGTCGCCCGCGTTACCGTCCGCCAGGCGATCGCCCTGCTGGCGGATGAGGGCCTGCTGTCACCGCAGCGCGGCAGGGGCACGTTCGTGACCAGCAAGGTCTCCTCCCGCCGCCAATTGCGCGTGGAAACCACGCTCAGCGACCTCGTCGCCATGTACGGCGGCGACCGCCCCGAGCACGCGACGTTGGCCGAGGGCATCGCCAGCCCGGTCATCTTCGACAACGATGGCGTTGCGGCTCCCAAATACTTCCACCTGCGCCGCGTGCATTCCCGCAACGGCGAACGCTACTGCGTGATCTCGATCTACATCGACCATCGGGTGTTCCGCCGCGCGCCGTCCCGCTTCCGCCGCGAGCTGGCGCTGCCTGTCCTGACGTCGCTGCCCCGGCTCAAAATCGCCTCGGCCAAACAAACCCTGACCATCTCCACGGCCGATGTGGAGACCGCGCATCAGCTCGGCATCGCGGTCAATGCGCCCATGGCGGAGGTGCGGCGCGTGATGTGCGGGCCGGATCGCACGGTCATCTACATCGCCGAAGTGAGCTACCGCGGAGATTACATTCACCTCGAGATGGACCTCAAGCCGTGAGCAGCGAAATCCTGATCCGCCGCGTGACCGCTCGCGTTTTCCGGCGCCCGCTCGATCAGCCGGTGACGACCTCGTTCGGCACCATGCGGGACCGCCCGATGGTGATGATCGAGGTCGAGGACGATCAAGGCGTGCGGGGCTGGGGCGAGGCCTGGTGCAATTTCCCGGCGGTAGGGGCCGAGCACCGCGCCCGGCTCATCGACAGTGTGCTGGCGCCGCTGGTCTGTGCCCGTCCGTTCCGCAACCCTGCCGAGGCTTTCGAGCATCTGACAGCGCGGACGGCAGTGCTTGCCCTGCAAAGCGCGGAACCCGGCCCTTTCGCTCAAGCAATCGCCGGCGTCGACGTCGCGCTGTGGGACCTCACGGCGCGGCGCGCCGGCCAACCGCTGTGGCGTTTTCTCGATGCCGCAGGAAACAGCACGATCGGCGTGTATGCCAGCGGGCTCAACCCGGACGGCCCGGACAAGCTGGCCGCGGCCAAGCAGCGGGAAGGTTATACAGCCTTCAAGCTGAAGGTTGGCTTCGGCAGCGCGCGTGATCTGGCGAACCTCAGCGCACTGCGGCAGACGCTCGGCCCCGACGCGCGCCTTATGGCCGATGCGAATCAGGGATGGGCCGTCGATGATGCTTTGGAGATGCTGCCGAAGCTCGAGCCCTTCGCGCTCGATTGGCTGGAGGAGCCGGTGCGCGCCGATCTCGCATGGGATCACTGGCGCGCGTTGCGCAACGCCACGCGCATTCACTTGGCCGCCGGGGAAAACCTCGCCAGTACAGCGGCATTCGAAACGGCACTTGCAAGCGGCGTGCTCGGTGTTGTGCAGCCGGACCTCGCCAAGTGGGGCGGTTTCAGCGGCTGCTTCCCGGTGGCGCGCCGGATTATCGATGCCGGCCTACGGTTCTGCCCGCACTATCTGGGTGGCGGCATCGGCCTGGTGGCGTCCGCGCATCTGCTTGCCGCTGCGGGCGGCAACGGCCTGCTCGAGATCGACGCCAATCCCAATCCCTTGCGCACGCTGCTCATGGGCGACCTCAAGAACGTCAAAGACGGCAGAGCCGCATTGTCCGATTCACCCGGACTGGGCATCACGCCCGACCTCGACGAGCTGAAGCGCTACTCCGTCCGGCATTGATCGGCCGGATACACGTACGGCCACTGCGAATCGCAAACCCCTGTGGAAAATCGCAAAACGCCTATCGCAACGGAACCAACGTCGTACTGTCGCGTTGTGTGGGGGCGGCCGGTGCACGAGCGCTTGCCCGCAGAGGGAAACGACGGGAGAAAACGCGGGGGCAGAAGTGCGGAGGAAACTTGCGGCCGTTCTCCGCGGTCGCCAATTGTCTCGACATTTTCATTGCAGGCCGAAGCAAGCCGATCGATTGGTCAACCTGTCTCGCAAGCACCGGTTGATGTACGTCACGGTACCCAAGGCTGCCTGCACCACCATCCTGACAACACTGCAGTGGCTTGAAGCCGACGGCGACGAAAGCCGGCTTCCCGACGATCCGCATGACAAGCGCAACTCGCCGCTTCTCGGGCCGCTGGACGACATGCGCCTCTTCAAGAAAGCGATGAAAACGCGCTGTTTCCTGAAGTTTTCCTTCGTGCGCAATCCATACACCCGAATACTGTCGTGCTATCTCGACAAGATTGCCGGCCATCCGGACCTGAAGCGCGCCTACCTGCCCAAGCTCGGACTGCCGCCCGACGGCGAGTTCAGCTTCCGCGAGTTCCTCGAGCTTGTCGGGCGACAGCAGCCGCGCGAAATGAATGTCCACTGGGCGCCGCAATCGTTCCTCCTCAGCTCCGACAAGGTCGGCTACGACTTCCTGGGGCGTGTGGAACGGCTGGAGACTGACTTGGCACGCGTGCTCGACATGCGTGACTTGCCGGCACCGCCTGTCTCGCGACGCGCCAGATCCCATGCCACAGGGGCGCACAAACGGCTGTCCGACTTCTACGGCCCCGAGGAGATAGCGCTGGTCCGGGAGATCTACGCCGAAGACTTTACCCGCTTCGGCTACAGTCGCTGCCCGGCGCCGAGCTAGTCGAAGAGCGCGCGTTGCACGATTGCGCCAGCCGGCTGTCGTGCCTCAAGGCAGCCCATTGCGAACATGGTGCATGTATGCGGGCCGTTTGCTCAGGTGCTCGTAGTAGCGAGCGACCTCCGGATAGTCCGGCTTGTCGAATTTCAGGCAGAACCAGCGGTTGACGACCAATCCGATGGGAATGTCGCCGACGGTGAAGGTCGCGCCGGTCACGTAAGGGCCCGTCGTGGCGAGGTGCGTGTTGAGCTGACCCACCTCCTTGGTGATCTGCGCGCGCCCCTGCTCGATGAACCAGGCATTGTTCCAGGGAGGCTCGTTCAGCATCCCGCCGAGGAATGCACCGCGCAGGGAAATGGACGTTTCGTAGTTCGCCCAGTCCATCCATTGCTCGACGCGGGCGCGGGCGAGTGCGTCGCGCGGATAAAAGCTGTCGTCTCCAAATCTGGTGGCGAGATACCGGACGATGGTATTCGACTCGCGGAGCACCTCGCCATCGTGAATGACGGCTGGGACAAGCCCGATCGGATTGACATGGAGGAAATCCGGCTCCGTGGTCGGCCGGAATCCTCGCCCCCAATCCTCGCGCGTGTAGCCCACGCCCAGCTCATCGCAAGTCCACAGGACCTTGCGGACATTGAAGGAGTTAGCCCGGCCGAGGATGCGCAAATCTGCCATGATTGTTGCCCGTTGTTGCCAAGAGCGCCGCTGAAGGTCTCCGATCTAAGCCCGATGGCAGCGGCGATGCAACGCGTGTCGAGCGGCCGTTTCCCTGGTCTTGAGAGCGCGATACGATAGGCGGCCTCAGCATTCCGGTGACGCCATGCAGATTGACCGCAGCCACCTCGACGCCGCCGTCCGCCAAGGGATCATAGACCAGGCTCAGGCGACGGCGCTGTGGGGCCTCCTGCTGGCCGAGCAGAGGGACCGCCCGCAGTTCTCGTTCAATCACCTGCTGTATTACCTCGGCGGGATGGTCGCCATCGGCGGCGTCTCGGTGTTCGTGACCCTCGGCTGGGAGACGCTCGGCGGCTTTGGGCTTTTGTTGGTGGCGCTGGCGGTGATGGCGGTAGCCGCCTGGCTGACCCATTACTTTCTCGTCGAACAGAAGCTCGCCATTCCAGCCGGTTTGATGGCCGCATTGCTCGTCGCGGCGGCCCCGCTCGCCGTCTACGGACTGCAACGCATGCTCGGCTATTGGCCGAGTGAGACGACCTATCGGAGCTATCACACCCTCGTCGATTGGCGATGGATCGTCATGGAGCTTGGCACACTGGCCGTCGGCGCAGCCGTGCTGTGGCGCTGGCGCCTGCCATTCTCGGTAATGCCCATCGCCGTCACGCTCTGGTACATGAGCATGGATCTGGCGCCGCTTCTGCACGCAGTGCTCACTGGCCACGCCAATCCACGTGACCCGACGCTCTCCTACCAGCAGCAACAGAGCCTCTGGACGTCGTACTGGGTACTCCGGCAGTGGGTATCGGTCACGGTCGGCCTCGTTGTTGCGGCCGGCGCCATCATCCTTGATTTCGGCGCCCGGAGCCGCGGGGACTATGCGTTCTGGTTGCACCTTGCCGGCGTGGCGGCATTCTGGGGTGGCCTCACGTCCATGAGCTCGGACAGTGAGGTCGGCAAGTTCATCTATTTTCTGATCAACCTGGCGATGCTGCTGTTCGGCGCCGCAATCGGGCGGCGCGTCTACACCGTGTTCGGTGCCCTCGGCATCGCCGCCTACCTCGGGCATCTCTCCTACAAGGTGTTCAAAGACAGCCTTGTATTCCCCGTAGCGCTCATGCTGATCGGCCTCGGCGTCGTCTGGCTGGGCGTCCTGTGGCAACGCCATGAGACCAGAATCAACTCCGCGCTGCAGCGGTGGCTACCGGAACGGTTGCGCGGAATTGGGCAACAGTTGTGAAATGGCGGAAGGGGTGGGATTCGAACCCACGAGACGGTTGCCCGCCTACACGCGTTCCAGGCGTGCGCCTTCAACCACTCGGCCACCCTTCCGGTTCACAATGGGGGCGGACTATAGCGATCGTTCCCCGGCGCGCAACAGGGGAACAGCCCCGCAGGCGGGCCTCAACGCCGCAATCCAAGGGGTACCCTTTCGGGATGCCGCCCCACGCCGCCGGCATGACGCAAAAGTTTGCGAGGAGCGGTGAGCGCACCCTACCGGCGTCCCGGCCGAGGCTTGCCATGTGCTGCCCGGGGGGATAGGACGGCTTCCGGATCGCAAACAGTCCGGAGCCGCTGCCATGCTCGAGAGGATACCCGGCGCGCTGGTTGCAAACTGGGGCCTCATCCTGCTCGCAGGCCTCACGGTCGCCCTGATCCTGTCAGGGGCGGCGCGCAAAGGTGCGCGGGCAATTCTGCGGCTCCTGGTCTACCCTCTGATGCTGGTCGCCGTCATCGCCTTGATCTACGACGGCACGCGCATACTCGCCGGCGAGGCCGGCCCGGTCATGACGTCGGCGGCACAGCATTGGTCGACACTGGCGCCTGCGGGTTTCGAGGCGGCGAAGACCACGGTGTCGCGCCGGCTGTCTCCGGCCCTATGGGACCCGGCGATGATGAGCCTGCTGCGACTGCCGGCCTGGCTGCTGTTCGGCGCCCTCGGGCTCCTTGCGAGCTATCTCGGACGGCGGCGGACGACCGTCAACGTCTACGCGAACTAGTCTGGGAGACGCGTTTCTGCATTTGCCCAGCAACGCACCGTGGCAGATGAGCAGTACAGCACCTATATTAAGCGCATCTCCTCCAGCACCGAGGTCATGTCATGCTGTTCTTCAAGAAGAAGACTGAGATGCCGACCCGTGACACGGCCCTCAAAGGGCGCAGCACGCCGATCCCCACCGCCAAGACGCACTTCCTGAACGGACACGAGCTCAAGGGCCCCTATCCGGATGGGCTTGCCATGGCCATGTTCGGCATGGGCTGTTTCTGGGGCGCGGAGCGCAAGTTCTGGGAGCTTGGCGACGGGATCTACGTCACGGCCGTGGGTTATGCGGCCGGGACCACGCCCAATCCGACCTATGAGGAGGTCTGCTCGGGCCTGACCGGGCACAACGAGGTCGTGCTGGTCGTGTTCGATCCCAAGATCATCAGCTACGAGAAGCTGCTCAAGACCTTCTGGGAGAACCACAACCCGACCCAGGGCATGCGCCAGGGCAACGACGTGGGCACCCAGTATCGCTCGGGCATCTATGTCTACGGGCCTGAGCAGCGCGCGGCAGCTGAGGCCAGCAAGGCGGACTACGCGGCTGCCCTTAAGGCTCGCGGCTTCGGCGCCGTCACGACCGAGGTCCTCGACGCACCCGAGTTCTATTTTGCCGAGGATTACCACCAGCAGTACCTCGCCAAGGTGCCTCACGGCTATTGCGGCCTGGGCGGTACGGGCGTTGCGTGCGCCATCGGCACGGGCGTCAAGGCGACGGCGTAGATCAGGCGCCGCCTTGGAAGGCGGCGCTTTTTCCCATGAGAGTGCGGGCGAGGCTGACCTTGGGGTCGGGATGCATGAAGATCGCGCCCGCCTCCAGCAGCCGCCGCGGCACGATGCAGGCCCGATTAAGCAGCAGCGGCGAGAGCTCGCCCGCGACGCTTCGCGCAAAGCCACGCGGCAGCAGAACGCGGGGCCGGGCCCCCGAGGCCTCGGCCACCAGCCGCATCAGGTCCTCCCCCCGCAACGGCTCGGGCGCAACGCCGTTTACGGGGCCTTCGAGCTGCGCGTGCTCCAGCAGGCCGGCAACGAGCGCGGCGGCATCCTCGACATCGATGACGGGAATGAGCGAGTCGTAGAGGTCGAGACCGACCCGCCTCCGTGCGAGCCGATCCAACGCGGGAAACGGAGGCTCGGCCCCGAGCAGGAGTCCCAAGCGCACGATCGCCAGGCTGGTGCTCGCCGAACGGCCAGCCATGGCCGCCTCTTCATGCGCCCGCGCAACAGCCTCCAGACGCGTGCGTGATGTTGCCGGCCTGGGCACCGTCTCGTCGATCGGCGCGCTCCCCTGTCCGTGGCCGATGTTCGGCACCGACACGGTGACGATGCGCACCGGCCGCGTCCCGAACGCGGCAAGAAGCTTCGCGGTCGTCGTCAACCGGGAGGCGTGCAGGCGCTCGCGCTTGTGCGCGGTTGACCGTCCGCTCCACGGCTCGGCTCCGAGGTGCGCAACAGCCGTCGTGCCCGATACGGCCTCCGCCGGCACGTCCTCCGTGAACGGGTGCCATTCGTGGATGGGGATACGGTTGCCGTACATGGCGGCGGCCAGGAACGGGCGGCGTGTCAGGATTGCGACCGCCTTCTGGCCGGCGAGGAGGCGGGCAACAAGCCGTTGTCCGAGGCGCCCTGTCGCTCCGGTGACGAGGACGCTCATGACCGCGGGACCTACTGTTTGGTGGTGGGCGCTGCGGTAGACCCGCTCTTCGACGTCGCCGTGGGCTGGGCTGCTGCGCCCGCGCCGAGCACAACGCGGCAGTCTGCCGGAAGCTGGTCCAGCGTCAGTTGCGGCTTCGGCTTGGGTGGCTTGGCGTCCGGCGGCGCCGGCTTGGGCGGCTTCGTCAGCAGCGCGAACCAGTCGTCCAGCTCCTTGCCGCACCCGTCATCGCTCGGCGGCGGAGGCTGGGCCTGACAATTCGTGCTGCCCTTCGGGCAGGCCATGCGGATGTGCATGTGATAGTGGTGCCCCCAATAGGGCCGCACCTTGTGCAGGAACGCGCGATCGGTGCCGGCGGCTTCGCACAGCGCCTTCTTGATCGCCGGATGCACCAGCACGCGCTCGACCTCCGGATAGGTGGCTGCGCGCTTGATGAGACGCACGTGGGCCGGCGTCCATACCTGCGGATTGATGCTGATCTTATCGGCGAGCATCGACGTCGCTGCCAGATCCTCGCGCTCCCGCTCCGTCAGCCGCTTGTTGGGCATCGGGGTCAGCCAGATGTCGGCGTCGAGGCCGATCTGGTGGCTGGCATGGCCCGTGAGCATCGGACCGCCGCGCGGCTGCGACATGTCTCCGACCAGAAGGCCGGGCCAGCCGTCATTGGCCTTGGCCTCGGTCGCCAGGCGCTCAATCAGACGCACGAGCTGGGGATGGCCCCAGTTGCGGTTGCGCGACAGCCGCATCGCCTGCCACGCGGGTCCGTCGATGGCCAGCGGCTTGGCACCGGAAAGGCATCCTTTGGCGTAGAAACCGATGGAGCGCGCCGCCAGGGGCGCAGGCTCCTTCACCGCGCCAAAGAGCTGTTTTGCCGGCACGGCCTCGGACTTGGCCTTCTTGGCGACCGGCTGCTTCTTGCCCTTCGCCGGCGCAACCATCTCCTTCGCGGCCGGCTCGGCCGTCTGCGCTGCGCCGGGCGCCGCGACAGCAAGAGCCAATACGGCGGCGACCGCCCAGCGCATTGCCAACCCTTCCCTCCGACTCCGATTTGCCCACCTTGGGCAAATCCTGGGGCAGCACGACGACGGCCCCCAGGCCACGGAACCCACACGAACTCCGCTATTTGGCGAGGAAAGCCGAGATCGCTCCTCCCGCCTGGCCGATGGCCAACACGCCATCCAGATGGCCGCGGCCACCCTTGATCTTCACATGCTCGACCGGCGTGCCGTCCGCACGGATGAGATCCGCGGTCTGCTTCACGCCGTCCGGGTGAAACACGAGATCATCGTCGGACGTAATGAGCAACACGGGTGCGTCAATTTTCTTCAGCCCGTCGGCCGCAGTTCCGCCCCCTGCGACAAAGAGCTGGTTCGCCTTTACCAAGTAGAGAAAATGATTGGCGTCCGATATCGCCGCGCGCCCCTTGCCCGCAGCATCGAGCGCGGCTTCGATGGCATATTTGCACTCGACGAGACAGGAGGCCGGATCCTTGCCTTCGGCGGCCCATTTGCGGCCCAGCGCGGCACCGTTGGCCCAGGCCCAGTGCTGCGCGTGCAGCGTCACCATCTTGAGCGCGGTCGCGAGGCCTGCGGTTGGCTCGGTCTTGCCGTAGTAGTCGCCCTTGTTCCAGTTCGGATCGACCAGGATCGGGGCGGCCCACATGTCGAGCCAGGCGATGAGATATCCGTCCGCCTCGCCTGATCCGATGACCGGAATCGCACGCGCGACCATCTCGGGATAGCTCGATGCCCACTCGTAGACTTGCAGCGCCCCCATGGAGGCGCCCATCACTGCGTGCAGGCGCTTGATGCCGAGACTGTCGAGCAGCGCTTTCTGTACGTTGACGAAGTCGCGGATGGTGACGATCGGGAAGCTGAGGCCGTAGGGCTTGCCGGTATCGGGATCGATGGACGCCGGTCCCGTGGTGATCGTGTTGGGATCCTTGGCGCTGAGGTTCACTAGCGTATCGGCGGCGATGATGTAGTACTTGTCCGTGTCGAGCGGCTTGCCGGGACCGACGATCCCGTCCCAATACCCTGCGGCCTTGTCATCCGCCTTGTACTTGCCGGCTGCGTGGCTGTTGCCCGAGAAGAAATGCGTAATGAGGATCGCATTGGATTTGTCGGCGTTCAGCGTGCCGTAGGCTTCCCAGCCGATTTTCACGTTCTTGATGGTCTTGCCGCCGGTTGTCGTATAGCTCGGGAGCTCGAAGGTCTTCTTCTCGACGATGCCATCCAGGGCAAGTGCAGGACCTGTACTCAAAACCAGCACGGCGAGCGCAACCCGCCACAGACCAGAACGCATGTGATGTTCCCCTTCGCGGCAAGACTCCCCATCGGACGGTGTCCCGCGCTTGCACGTGGGACACCGCAATAGCGTGCAGTGAAGAAAGCTAGAGGCTCTTGTCGACCATCGAGCAGAGCGTGGCTGCGCTCGACTTGTCGTGGCTCGGAGGTGCATCCTCGACGTTGAGGATCGTCACCACGCCGTTGTCCACGGCCATCGCGTAGCGCCTGGAGCGCACGCCGAGGCCACGCGCCGTCAGGTCGATCTCCAGGCCGAGCTTCTTGGCGAAATCGGCCGAGCCGTCAGCCAGCATCGTGACTTTGCCGTCCGCGTTGGAATCCTTGCTCCAGTTCGACAGCACGAACACATCATTGACGGCCGTGCAGGCGATCATGTCGAAGCCCTTCTTCTTGAGCTCTTCCGCGCGCTCGACGAAGCCCGGCATGTGCTGCTTGTGGCACGTCGGCGTATAGGCGCCCGGCACTGCGAACAGCGCAACCTTCTTGCCGCCGAACACCTCAGCCGTCGTCATCGGCTTCGGGCCTTCGGCCGACATCGTCGTGAACGTCGCGTCCGGCAGTTTGTCGCCAACCTTGATCGCCATTGAGAACTCCTCCTCGCGCGCACGCGTGCTGTCGTTGAATTGGTCTGTGGCTTGACGCCTAGGATGCGCGAAATTTAGCCACTAATCGGAAGACGGCCAAGCAGGAACGCGTTGCAAGGCCTTCCCGTCGTCAATCGAGCGTCACAATCGCCTCGGAGCGTGCGTTGTCGCTGACCAGAGTGGCGAGAAGCTGCTTGCCCTTCAGCTCGGTCAACTCCACGCCGCCCGACAGGTCCACCTCGAAGCGGACGACGTTGCCGGTCGTGGTGCCGGCTTTCTTCGGAAGAGGTATCCAGGCGCCGCCGGGGGCCTCCAGAAACAGATCGGCACCCGCCGTTCCTGCCGGAAACGCCGCATCGATCGACAACCGTGGCTTGGCACTGGAAAGATCGGACGCCGCGCGCACGATCATCGGGTCTTTTGCTCCGCGCGCATCGGCCGGGACCGGTACCCGATCGAGGAACGCGGCGAACCTCGTCTCGGGCTCAATCTTGCCCACACCGGGCGGCACCGTGACGGACAGCTGCAGCTCGACAGGAACGCAGATATCGTTGCAGATGCCGTACTCGACGTTGAGCTTCAGGTCGACCGGCTGGGTTGCATCTGCCGGAACGAGCTCGATGGGGAATACCACCGCCTTCTTGTAGCCGATGGTGGCGCCATCGGCCTCCACGTACCGGGTCGGTGCCGGAAACATCAGGCGCCCGCTCGCCAGGTTGCGCGACCCGGTCCAATCGATCCGCGGCGGCACGCCGGACGTCCCGGGCTGGCGCCAGTAGGTTTTCCAGCCCTCCGCCATCTCCATTTCCACGCCGGCAACCAAGCGGTTTTGCAAGTCCCGGCCGGCGACAATCCGTACGCGCGAGCTTTCCGCCTTGACCCAGGGCGAAGCCAGAGCAGGCGAATCAGCCGCCCGGGCCGGCACCGGCGCCAGGAGCGCCAAAGCCAAACCGGCTCCCGCAACAAGGTTTGCAAGACGTTTCACGTGCGAACTCCGCCGGCGGCCTGATCATTTCGGCAGTCATCTATTTAGTTATCCGGATACGGCGTGCCAACCGGCCCATAGACCGGGGTGTTTGTGGTGCAAGGCGAGCCATCGAAAATTTACGCGCTTCACAGGGCCACGGACACAAGGCTACTGTTGGTGAATGAAAATGCCCCGGCGACAGAAGGGCGAGGACAGCAGCTACCTCGACGGTCAGCTTCTGCTCGCGATGCCCACCATGGCGGACAAGCGCTTCCAGCGCTCGGTCATCTATGTGTGCACGCATTCCCCGGAAGGCGCCATGGGACTGATCGTCAATCAGCGTGCGTCCCACATTTCCTTTACCGGGCTTTTGAAGCAGCTCGGCATTGTCGGGGACGACGCCGACGAAACCGTGCCGCCCGATCTCCTGAGCAAGAACGTCCACGTCGGCGGCCCCGTCTCGACCGAGCGCGGGTTCGTTCTGCACAGCGCCGACTACTTCGCCGACGACTCCACGCTCGAAATCGACAAGAACGTCTGCCTGACCGCGACCATCGACATCCTGAAAGCCATGGCCAAAGGCAAAGGGCCCGAGCAGGCAATCCTGGCTCTCGGCTATGCCGGCTGGGCGCCGGGTCAGCTCGAGACGGAGATCCAGGCCAACGGCTGGCTGCATTGTCCTGCCGACAAGGACCTGATCTTCAGTCCGGACCTCGAGCTGAAGTACGATCGCGCCCTGTTCAAGATCGGCATCGATCCCTCACACCTCGTCAGCGAGGCGGGGCACGCCTGACATCGCAAGCCCGGCTGGCCTCAGGCTGACCCCTTGCGTCCGCGAATGGGCACTGTCCTGTCATCCGGCCCGGCGTTGGCCGGCCGCGTTGGACGCGGCGGCCGGTCGAGACGCCCAGCGAGCTTGTCGAGGCTGGCTTTGATCTCCGGCGGCAAAGCATCGAGATTTGGCGGCGGTCCGGTTCGCGGACGCGCGGCCGTGCGCGGCTGGTCCTGCGGCGGCCGCGCTCCGTTTGCGCCCGGATGCGGCACCTCGTGTGGCAGCGGCGGCGGCCGTCCGCCCGTCGTCGGGCCGGTCTGCTCCGGGCGCGCCGTCGGCGCATCCTTGCGAATTGGCGGCGGCTGAGTCCCATCGGCGCGGCGCAGCGGCGTGGGCGGCATGGCCTTCAGCAGCGGCTCGCCGTTCGCCGATGCTGGCTCGAGGCGCGTCGTTCCCGCAAGGCCGGCAATGCGTGCCCGCGCGCCGGCAGCCGCGTTGCGAAGGCGGCTTTGCTTGACGGGCGGCGGTGCGGTGACCCGCTGCGTCGGCGTGTCGGTGCGCGGCCCCAGTTTCTGCGCCGGTCCGGTCCGCGGCACCGCGGGTGAAGACCTGTCGTGGCCGTTCGTGGCCTGAAGTGGCGGCGGTCCGCGGTCGACACCGTTCGCGGCAGACGCTGCGAGCGGCACGTCGGCTTGAGGTGTCGCCTCTTCCCCTGCCGTCTTCCTCCTGGCGCGAACCAGTCCACGCCGCCGCATGCGCCGGTCGGCCTTGCGGATGAGCCGCAGGAGATGCAGCACGTCACGCTCGGGCATAGGCTCGCCGTAGTAGAAGCCTTGCGCCAGCTCGCACCCGATCGAACGCAGGAACGCGGCGTCCTCGCCTGTCTCGACGCCTTCGGCAACGACGCGCTTGCCGAGCTCATGCGCCAAGGCGACGACCGAGCGCACGATGACGGAGCCATTGCCGTCGGCCGTCCTGGCCTGCACCAGCGAGCGATCGATCTTGATCACATCGAACGGGAAGCGGTGCAGGTAGGAAAGAGACGAATAGCCCGCTCCGAAATCATCGAGCGCCAGGGCCGCGCCCGCATCTTTCAAGAGATCGAGGACGTGACTTGCCTGCTCGGGGTTGTCCATCACCAGGCTTTCGGTGACCTCGAGCCTGAGCGAGCCGCGCGGTACCACGTTGCGACCCAGCACATGCCGGATCTCCTGAATGAGATCCGGCGTCATGAGTTGCCGGCTCGAAACGTTGACGCTCATGAAGAGCGGATCATCGGGCCGCGGCAGCTCCTTCTGCCACCGCGCCAGGTCGGCGACGGCACGGCCGAGCACGAACGAGCCCAGCCGCACGATCAGGTCCGACTGCTCCGCGACGGGAATGAACTCGACCGGGCTCAAGGGCCCGAGCCGCGGATGATCCCAGCGCACGAGTGCCTCGAAGCCAACCAGCTCTTCCGTCGAAAGGGCGATGATCGGCTGGTAGGAGATGGACAGCTGGCGCGCGTCGATTGCCCGGCGCAGCTCCTGCTCGAGGGCAGCTTTCTGATCCTTGTCGGCGTGCATCTCGGGCTTGAAGATCTCGACCCGGTCCGAGCCGCTGCGCTTGCCCCGGCTGGTCGCGATCTCGGCTTCGCGCAACAGATCGTGCGCGGTTTCCTGGGAGCCGTCGTAGACCGCAACACCGATCGAGCTGGTCAGCACGATTTCCTGGCCGGCGATCCGGATGGGCGCGCGCAGCGAATGGCGCACATGCTCGGCGAAACGGGCCAGCTCGCGCGGCTCCTGGTTGCCGGTGAGAAGCAGAGCGAACTGGTCTCCACCGACGCGCGCGAGGGTGTCGTGCTCCGCCAGCGTTCGCGACAACCGGCGTGACACGGTGAGCAGAAGACTGTCGCCAACGATCAGGCCGAACGACGTGTTGACGCTCTTGAACCGGTCGAGATCGCACAGGATCAGCGTCGGGCGCACGCTGGGCTCGGTTTTCGCACGCACCAGGGCCATACCGAGGCGGTCGAGGAACAATTCCCGGTTGGGCAATCCGGTCAGGCTGTCGTGCACGGCGTCCTGCATCAGGCGCTCTTGGGAGCGCCTTTCGTCCGTCACGTCGCGCAGCAGACCGATGCAGCGGACGGAGCGGCGATCGGACGTCGGCACGCTCGCGCCTTCCAGATCGAACCAGCGATAGGAGCTGTCGGCATGCCGCATGCGGAAGGCCAGCCGCAGCGGCCCGCCTTCCTTCTCCTGCACCGACAACAGCGCGAGCTGGAATCGCTCCTTGTCGGCAGGGTGCAGGTAGCTCAGAAAATCCTCCATCTTGGAGGAGAGCACGCCGCCGTTGAGGCCGAGCGTCGCCTCGACCACGGGATCGACCCGGATCTCGTTGCGCCGCGCCGTCCACTCCCACACGGCGACGCCGGCGTTTTCGATGGCGGCCGAGCGCAATTGCTGCTCGGTCGGGCTCGCGCCGTAGGCCGGCTCCGCCGAGCGGAACGCGAACTGGGTGACCGTGAAACCGATCAGCACGACGATCAAGACCAGTCCCGCCAGCAGGCCGACAACCGGAATGTCACCCGACAGGCGGCCGGTCAGGGTCACACCGGCGCCGAACAGCCAGACCAGGAACAGGATCCATGTCGGCAGCAGCGCCAGCGCGCGATCAAGGCCGCGCAATGCAAGAAACAGCGTGATGCCGAAGCCGACGACGCCAACACCCGCAAGCGACATGCGCGCAACGGTGGCCGCAAGACGCGGATCGAGAATCGCGGCCGCGATGATCGCGAGCTGCGTGATGATCCAGGCCGCAAACAGCATGCGCACGAACCCGTGCCACAGGTTCACGCGCAGGAACGTGAACAGGAAGATCACGAGGCTTGCGGCCACGGCGGCTTCGGCGGCGGCGCGGTATTGCGCGTTGTCCTCTGGCCGCATCTGGAACAGCTTGTGCCAGAAGCCGAAATCCACGCACAGCAGAGCCAGGACGCACCACGTCACCAGGGCCGCGGACGGGAAGATCACCTTGTGGTTGGCGGCAAACACCGCCGTCAGGAAGACCGCCAGCAAGCCGGTGATGCCGAGCATGATGCCGTTGAAGAGCTGCCGGTCGCGCGACTTCTGCTCGTACTCCAGCGCTTTCCAGAGGTGGATGCGCGAGAACCGGTCCGACGCAAGCTCGACGACGTAGGTGATGGTCTGGCCGGGCTCGATGGTCAGGCGGAAGATGTCTGCGCGATCGCTTTTCACCCGATCGGGCAGGAAGCCCACGGACGGCGTCACGGCTTCGATGCGGCGCGCATCGAGGTCGGGCCAGATGACACCGGAGCCAACGGCATTGTAGCGCTCCGCCGTCAGCCAGCGCTCGATCGGCTTGTCGGTCGAGTTGCGCAGCGCGAACACGATCCAGTTGGGGTTGGTGCCCTGGGTCGTGGCGCGGACGGACATGCGATTGGTCGCGCCATCGATGCCCGGCGCCGTCTCGACCTGCAGGTTGTCGCGGCGATCCTCGTAGACCTCGCCGACGGTCGTGATCTCGATGCGGTCTTGATCGGGGGTTACCTCGATCGGCGTCAGCGCCTTCGCGGCACCGGTCTGCACGATGAGGGCGATGCCCAGTGCCAGCAGGGCGCGCACCATCACCGCCTTGCCGAAAACACGGCGAGCCAAGCCTGTGATGTGACGGCCCGTCACCGTGCCCAGTCCTCCTCCGTCAAGGCGTACAGCGCATGGTCCTGCCAGACGCCATTGATCTTGAGATAGCGCTGCGCCAAGCCTTCGCGCCGGAAGCCAGCGCCTTCCAGCACGCGGATCGAACCAGCATTATGCGGCAGGCATGCGGCTTCAATGCGATGCAGGCGCAGATTGTCGAACGCGAACGGCAGCAGCGCCCGCATGGCCGCACGCATGTAGCCGTTGCGGACGTGCCGGGCGCCGATCCAATAGCCGAGGGCTGCTGCCTGCGTGACACCGCGCCGGACGTTCGACAGGCTGACGCCGCCGAGCATCTCGTTGTCCCATTCGCGGAAGATAAAGAAGGCGTAGCCGAGGTCTTCCTTGATGTCGCGCTGGTAGCGGCGCAGGCGATGGCGATAGGACGTGCGCGACAGCTCGTCGTGAGACCATTGCGGCTCGACCGGCACGAGGTGCGCACGGCTCGCGGCGCGCAGAGTTGCCCATGCGACATAGTCGGAGGGCGACGGCACACGCAGAGCCACTCCCGCCCCGCGCGCAAAGGGCACGGGCTCATGGACGAGAGAAGGTCTCAGGAAAGCCATTGCTGTCCCCCGCTTCAGCTCACACTCGCATTCCCTGCCCCGCAAGTGTTGCATACGCCTGCGATCGTTCCCCGGCGCCGACCAAAGCCACGGACATCGGCGAGCCTGTAACGAGCTTCGCGGCGATGCTGCGCACGGCCTCGGGCGTCACCACATTGACGCGCTCCATAAGCTCCTCCGCCGTCAGCAGGCGGTCGAACGCCAGCAGCTGGCGTGCCATCTGCTCCGCACGCGCCACCGAGCTTTCCAAACTCATTAGCAGCCCTGTCTTGAGCTGAGCTTTCGCCCTGTCCACCTCCCGCTCGCTCGGCAACTCGCCGGCGGCGCGCTCAAACTCGGTGCGGACGACCTCTACCAGCTCACCCATGGTGTCTGATCCCGTTGCGGCATGCACGGCAAAGAGCCCGGTATCGGCAAGGCCCCACGTGGAGGAATAAATCGAGTAACAGAGGCCTCTCCGCTCTCGTGCTTCCTGAAACAGCCGGGAGGACATGCCGCCGCCGAACAGCCCGGAAAAGACCTGGACCGCGTAAAACTCTGGCTGGCGCCAAGAAAGTCCCTCGAACCCCATGATAACATGGGCCTGCTCGAAAGGCTTTTCCGAGTGGCGGATGCCACCGACATAGCGGCCCGCCACCGACTCGGTTCCTTGACCCGCATGAAGTCCCCCGAATAGGGCCTCAGCGTGGCGCACAAGTGCGGCGTGATCGACATGCCCGGCGGCTGAAAGCACCATGTTTCCAGCCCGATAGCGCGACGTCAGGAACTGGCGAAGCTGGGCGCTGGTGAAGCTGGAAACGCTCTTGGGCGTGCCGAGGATCGGGCGGCCCAGCGGCTGGCTCGGGAAGGCCGCGTCCTGGATGAGATCGTAGACGATGTCGTCGGGGCTATCACGGGTGGCTGCGATCTCCTGCAGGATGACCTCCCGCTCCCGCTCCAGCTCATCGGCCGAGTAAAGGGGGTTCTGCAGGATGTCGGCCAGGATATCGAGCGCGATGCCGATGTCGTCTTTGAGGACGCGGGCATAGTAGTAGGTCGTGTCGAGGCTGGTCGCCGCGTTGAGCTCGCCGCCGACCTGCTCGATCTCCTCGGCAATGTCCTGGGCCGTCCGCCGGGCCGTGCCCTTGAACGCCATATGCTCCAGGAGATGCGAGATACCGTGCTCGTGGTCCTCCTCGTGCCGGGCACCCGAGGCCACCCACATGCCCAGCGCAACGGTGCCCAGGTGGGGCATGTGCTGGGACACAACGCGCAGGCCATTGGAGAGGCGCGTGACCTCGGTGCTCATCGGGATGCCCTCACACGCGTGCGCTCGCCGATGAAGGCCGCTACCGCAGACAAATCGTTGGGGAGAACCGTGACGCGCTCGGCGCGCGACCGCTGCCCGGCCAGGGTCGCAGGCTCCGCCGGAGGCTGGCCGGTGGCCTTGGCGACGGCGTCGGGAAACTTGGCCGGATGCGCCGTCGCAAGTGAGATCATCGGCACGGCCGGGTCGCGTGCGACCTTGGCCGCGGCGGCAACGCCGATCGCCGTGTGGGGATCGGCGAGATAGCCCGTCGTCCGCTGCAGCTCATCGATGGCGGCGAGCGTATCGTCCTCGTCCACCCGCGCCGCCTGGAAGAGCTGGCGCAGCGACGCCTGCTCGCCCTGGTTGAGGGCAAACGATCCTTGGCTGGATAGGCTCGTCATCAACTCGTTGACGCGTGCCGCATCCCGTCCGGCGATCTCGAACACCAGCCGCTCGAAGTTCGAGGAGATCTGGATATCCATGCTGGGGCTGAAGGTTGCCGCCACCCCCTTGGGCTCGTAGCGTCCTGTTTCGATGGTGCGCACGAGGATGTCGTTGACGTTGGTCGCCACGATCAGCTGCGCGATCGGCAGCCCCATCTGCCTGGCGGCGTAGCCCGCGAAGATGTCGCCGAAATTCCCCGTCGGCACGCTGAAGCTCACGGGGCGATGGGGCGCCCCGAGCGCGACACCCGCCGTGAAGTAATAGACGATCTGGGACACCAGGCGCGCCCAGTTGATCGAGTTCACACCGGCGAGTTGCAGCCGGTCGCGGAGCGCCAGATCGTTGAACAGTGCCTTCAGCAAGTTCTGGCAGTCGTCGAACGTGCCCTCCAGGGCAATGGCATGGACGTTGTCCTCGACCGCCGTCGTCATCTGCCGGCGCTGGACGTCGCTGACCCGGCCGTGGGGGTAGAGGATGAATACGTCGATCGCCTTGCGGCCGCGAAATGCCTCGATGGCCGCGCCGCCGGTGTCGCCGGATGTGGCGCCGACGATCGTCGCCGCCCCTTTGCGCCGCTGCAGCGCGCGATCCATGAGGCGAGCCAGCACCTGCATGGCCACGTCCTTGAAGGCCAGCGTCGGTCCGTGGAACAGCTCGAGGATCCAGTCGTTCGGCCCGGTCTGTACGAGCGGCGCAACGGCCGGATGGCGAAACGTGCTATAGGCATCGTCGAGCACGGTGCGCAGCTCGCCGTCCGTCAATTCGCCGCCAACGAACGGGGTGATGACGCGCTCGGCCACCTCGACATAGGGCAAGCCGGCAAAGGCTTCGATTTCCGCACGGCCGAGCACCGGCCACTTGGCCGGAACATAGAGCCCCCCATCCCGGGCCAGCCCGGTCAGAAGCACTTCCTCGAAACCAAGCTCGGGCGCGCGGCCCCGCGTGCTGACGTATTTCACTGGAGGACTAGGCCTAACGGCTGAAGATTATGGGATGTTTCCGGCCGCACCGTAGAACGCCCCCGGCCAGGGGACAAGCAAACTGAGGGCGGCAGCCGGAGCAATCCACGGTTGCACACCGCACGGGACTAAGCCTGTTTCAGGCGGGCATAGGCGAATGCCAGATACACGCCCACCAGCGTTGCCGCGAGGCCGTACCAGGTCAGCGCGTATTCCAGGTGCCGGTTGGGGAGATCGAGGTGCGTCACGCCCCCGCGTGGCCACGCGGCGGAAAGGCCGGCCTCCCGGTCGACGAAGAAGGGCACGACCGCGCTCGCCTTCGGCCCCAGGCCGGCGGCCATGCCTGTCAGATCGCGCCAGAACCACAGGTTCTTGGCCGGCTCGTTCTCCGGCGTGAACCAGTTCCGCTCCCCTGGCCCGCGCAGGAGGCCGACGACTTCAGTTTCGTCCGAGATCGGGCTTTCCCCACGTCGTGTCGCGGTCTTGAGATCCTCGGGCACGAAGCCGCGATTGACGAGCAGAATCTGACCGTCTGTCAGCTCCAGCGGGGTGTAGACATGGAAGCCCGGGCCTTCCTTGCTCGGGGCATAAAAGAACCGCTCCTTGTCGTTCAGATACCGGCCACGGGCCCGCACGCGCAGGTATTCGAGGTTCTCGCCTTGCCGCCAGCGGCCGAGAGCCGCCGCAAGGGGAACGGGCTCAGCGCTCACACGCTGCGCGATGGCGGCGACCAGGCCCTCCTTCCAGGCCTTGCGCTGCATCTGCCAGGTGCCGAGCGCGAGCAGCACGGCGAGCGCCGCCAGCATGGCCACTGTCGGCCACAACAATCCTGCCTCACGCAATCCACGTCGTTCCATGGCTCGTCTTGGCTCAGAGCGGCTCAGTCCTGGGCGCGACCTTCGCCGGCCTTGTGCCGGTATTGAAGGGCAATCAGGGTCGCCTTCAAGAGGCGCAACAGCAGGAGAGCCAGGCCGAACGTCACCGGCCCCCACAGGAGAACATGCACCCATACAGGCGGCGCCAGTTTGAACTCGACGATCAGTGCACCGCCCAGAACCAGCAGTCCGAGGATCATGATCCCGAAGACCGCAGGGCCATCACCCGTGTCGATGAACCCGTAATCCAGGCCGCAGCGCTCGCACTGCGGCCTGAGCGTCAGCGTGAAGGGGCCGGTGAACAAGGTGCCCTGCCCGCAGCGCGGACAGCGGCACCTCAAGGCAGCATGGACCGTCGATGCGGACGGCGCGTCCGTCAATGCGGCGCCGGCGCGCCGGCTCCCCACACGTAGATGCAGGCGAACAGGAACAGCCACACGACGTCGACGAAGTGCCAGTACCAGGCTGCGGCCTCGAAGCCGAAGTGGGCCTTCGGCGTGAAGGCACCCTTGGTCGCCCGGATCAGGCACACAGCCAGGAAGACGGTGCCGATGATCACGTGCGCGCCGTGGAAGCCGGTCGCCATGAAGAACGTCGCGCCGTAGATGTTGCCCGAGAAATTGAAGGCTGCGTGGCCGTACTCGTAGGCCTGGCACAGCGTGAACAGGACGCCGAGCGCAACAGTCAGCGCGAGGCCGCGGATCAGATTCTTGCGGTCGCCTTCGAGCAGGGCGTGATGCGCCCACGTCACCGTCGTGCCCGACAGCAGCAGGATCAGCGTGTTGACCAGCGGCAGTCCCCACGGATCGAACGTGCCGCGGAACGTGTCCGACGGCTTGGGCGGCCACAAACCTCCCGTCATGGTGTTGCGCTGGACCATGCCGATGGTCTCATCGACATTGGGGAGTGAATGAACGGCGGCCGGGAACAACGCGGCGTCGAAGTAGGCCCAGAACCAGGCGACGAAGAACATCACCTCCGAGGCGATGAACAGGATCATGCCGTAGCGCAGATGAAGCTGCACGATTGGCGTGTGATCGCCCTTGTTGGCCTCCTTGATGACGTCCCGCCACCACATGAACATGGTGTAGAGGACGCCGAGCATGCCGAAGGCAAAAACCCAGGGGCCGTGCATGCCGAGCACGCCGGGGCCACCGCCAAGCGACTTCATCCAGATGATGGCACCGACCGCCATGATGAAGGCCGACACCGAGCCGACGAGCGGCCAGGGGCTCGGATCGACCAAGTGGTAGTCATGGTGCTTCGTATGCGTGTCGGCCATGGCCTGCTCCAGTCCCCGTCGTATCTCGTCTCGAGCCGCGACGTACGCGGCTGCCTGTTCCCTCTCAGGACCCTTTTTCGGCGGGTCCTGCTGATTGTTGCACGGCGCTCTTGGTCTTCGGATTTTCGACCGGATAGAACGTGTACGATAGCGTGATCTCGCGAATCCAGCTGCCGTCCTTGTCCTTCTCGATGGCCGGATCGATGAAGAAGCTCACCGGCATCTCGACCGTCTCGCCCGGCTCCACGCGCTGCTCGGTGAAGCAGAAGCACTGCATCTTGTTGAAGAAGCTGCCGGCCTGATCGGGCGTCACATTATAGGTCGCCGTGCCGACGAGCGGCCGGTCGGACATGTTGGTCACCTTGTAGAAGGCAAGCCGGTTCTCGCCGATACGGGCCTCGACGGTGCGCTCGTCCGGCTCGAACTTCCAGTTCAGGCCGGGACCAACGTTGGCATCGAACCGCACGGTGATAATGCGATCGCCAACGGCCTTGGAGGCTTGGTCGGTGCGCTGCGGCGTGCCGGCAAATCCGGTGACCTGGCAGAACAACCGGTACAGGGGCACGGACGCGTAGGCGAGCCCGACCATGCCCACCACGAACAGCGCGCACGCAACTGCAACGCGCCGGTGGCGCACGGCCATGGGTGTCGCTTGCGTGTCGTTGCTCATCACCAGCCTGTCATTCGCATGCGCGTCACAGCGGGCGGTTGAACACGTTGCCGCCGAGCCGCACGATCGTTGCCACATAGAACAGAATGACGAGCGCCGCCAAGCCGAGCCCGATCGCAATCGAGCGCATCCGCTGGCGCCGCCGCCGCTCCACTTCGTCCTGAGGTTCGCTCAACGCTCTGCCTCACCGCTCAACTCATCAATGCTGTCGCCGCGCGTTCGACCAGCAGCGCAGCAAAGAGCAGGAAAAGATAAAGGATCGAGAACTTGAACAGCTGCTTGGCGGCGTGATCGACGCGCGCGTCATCCTCCGCACTCCAGATCTTGAGGGCATAGCCCATGAAGATCGCGCCCAGCACGATGGCCGCCGCGCCATAGAGCGCGCCGCCGAACCCGAGGAGTGCCGGCAGGACGGCCAGCGGGACCAGCAACGCGCTGTAGATGACGATCTGCCGCCGCGTCTCGAGCCGCCCCGCGACGACGGGCAGCATGGGCACGCCGACGCGCTCATAGTCGCGGCAGCGATACAGCGCCAGCGCCCAGAAATGCGGTGGCGTCCACATGAAGATGATGAGGAAAAGCAGGATGCTCTCGAGCGACACGCCGCCGGTCACGGCCGCCCAGCCGATCATCGGCGGAAAGGCACCCGCGGCGCCACCGATGACGATGTTCTGCGGCGTCCGGCGCTTCAGCCACATCGTGTAGACGAAGATGTAGAAGCCGATGGTCAGAGCCAGCAGAGCGCCAGCGACCCAGTTGACCAGCACACCCAGCGTCAGGATGGACACGAACGACAGCACCGCGCCGAAGGTCAGTGCTTCCTCCGCCGTCACGCGCCCGCGCGGAATGGGACGCGCCGCCGTGCGCTGCATGCGGGCGTCGATATCCGCGTCGTACCACATGTTGAGGGCGCCCGAAGCGCCGGCTCCGACGGCGATGCAGATGAGTGCGATCACCGCCAGCGCCGGATGCAGCTTGCCCGGCGCCACCGCGAGGCCCGTGAGCGCAGTGAACACCACCAGCGACATCACGCGCGGCTTCATGAGCTGGATGAAGTCGCCCACGGTGCCACCAGCCGCTACCCCGAGCCGGGGCCGGTCGATGTCAACACCGCTATGGGCTACATCCGCCATCTCAGTCCTTCATGGGCTGGAGCGCTGCTCCAGCCTTCAGTGATGATCCGTCGCCGTGATCCGGGGTAGCGTCTCGAACGAATGGAATGCCGGCGGCGAGGACAACGTCCACTCGAGCGTGGTTGCGCCTTCACCCCAGGGATTGTTGGCTGCCTTCTCCTTGCGTACGAACGCCAGGATCACGCCGATCAGGAACACCAGAACGCCGACGGCCGTCATGTAGGAGCCGAACGAGGAGATCTTGTTCCAGTGCGCGAAAGCGTCCGGATAGTCCACATAGCGGCGCGGCATGCCGGCGAGGCCGAGGAAGTGCTGCGGGAAGAACAGCACGTTGGCGCCGACGAACGTGATCCAGAAGTGAGCCTTGCCCCAGGCTTCCGAATACATGTAGCCGCTCATCTTCGGGAACCAGTAGTACCAGCCGGCGAAGATGGCGAACACGGCACCGAGCGACAGCACGTAGTGGAAGTGCGCCACCACGTAGTAGGTGTCGTGCAGGTAGCGGTCGATGCCGGCGTTGGCGAGCACGACGCCCGTGACGCCGCCGACCGTGAACAGGAAGATGAAGCCCAGCGCCCAGAGCATCGGCGTCGTGAAGCGGATCGAGCCGCCCCACATGGTCGCGATCCACGAGAAGATCTTCACGCCGGTCGGAACCGCGATCACCATCGTCGCGAATACGAAATAGGCCTGCGCGTCGACGCCCATGCCCGACGTGTACATGTGGTGCGCCCATACGACGAAGCCGACAACGCCGATCGCCACCATGGCATAGGCCATGCCGAGGTAACCGAACACCGGCTTCTTTGCGAACGTCGAAACGATGTGGCTGACCATGCCGAAACCGGGCAGGATCAGAATGTAGACTTCAGGATGCCCGAAGAACCAGAACAGATGCTGGTACAGCAGCGGATCGCCGCCACCACTGGCCGTGAAGAACGTGGTGCCGAAGTTGCGGTCCGTCAGCAGCATGGTGATGGCGCCGGCGAGGACGGGCAGCGACAGCAGTAGTAGGAACGCCGTCACCAGCACCGACCAGGCGAACAGCGGCATCTTGTGCAGCGTCATGCCCGGGGCGCGCATGTTGAAGATGGTCGTGATGAAGTTGATGGCGCCAAGGATCGAGGAAGCGCCGGCGATGTGCAGCGACAGGATCGCGAAATCCATGGCCGGCCCGGTATGACCAGTCGTGGATAGTGGCGCGTAGACCGTCCAGCCGGTGCCAGCGCCGCAACCGGAGATGTCGCGGGGACCGAGGGCGTCCGTGAACTGCTTGCACGTGCCCGCACCCTCTACGAACATCGAGATCAGCAGCAGCGCGAAGGAGGCCGGGAGCAGCCAGAACGAGATGTTGTTCATGCGCGGGAAGGCCATGTCCGGCGCACCGATGTGCAGCGGCACGAACCAGTTACCGAAGCCGCCGATCATCGCCGGCATCACCATGAAGAACACCATGATGAGGCCGTGTCCGGTCACGAACACGTTGAACGTGTGCGGGTTGGCGAAGTACTGCATCCCCGGCTCTTGCAGCTCGAGGCGCATCATCACGGACAGGAAGCCGCCGATGATCCCCGCGATGATCGCGAAGATCAGGTACATCGTGCCGATGTCCTTGTGGTTGGTGGAGAACAGCCACCGGCCAATGCCGTAAGGCGTATGCTCGTGAGCGTGTTCTGCGTGAGCCGAGCTAGCCATATCAGATCACCTTGTTGTCTTGCGTTCTGCAGTCCCATCCAGGCTGCCGTATCGCCGGCAGCCCCAAGCCTTCAGCGTGTGCCAGCGGCCGCCTGCGCGACAGCCGTCGCCGTCTCCGGCCGCTGCTCGGCGATTTTCGCATGCTCCAGCGCGACGCGATCGATGATCTCTCGCGCGCGGCGCCGGTCGCGGGCTTTCATCGCCTCGACCCACTGATTGAACACATCCTCTTTCACGACGCGCACGGCGATCGGCATGAACGCATGGTCCTTGCCGCACAGCTCGGAGCACTGGCCGTAGTAGATGCCTTCTTTCTTGGCGTGGAACCACGTGGCCGTCACGCGGCCGGGAACGGCATCGACCTTCGAGCCGAAGGACGGAATGGTCCAGTTGTGGATGACGTCGGTCGCGGTGACGAGCACGTTGACGAACTTGTCGACCGGGACGAGCACCTCGTTGTCCACAGCCAGGAGGCGCGGGGCGGGAATGCCCTTGTCAATGCGGGCCTGCCGCTCCTGGTCGTTGAGCATCACGGTCGTGAAGCTGAAGTTACCTTGGTCGGGGTAGGCGTGGGTCCAATTCCACTGGTTGCCCGTCGCCTTGATCGTCAGGTCGGGCTTGGGGAACGAGTACTGGAAATAGAGCAGCTTGAAGGAGGGAATCGCGATCACCACCAGGATCAGCACCGGCACGACGGTCCACAGGACCTCCAGCAGGGTGTTGTGTGTGGTGCGCGACGGGCTCGGGTTGGCCCGCTCATTGAATTTGAAGATGACCAGGAGGAGCAGGATCAGAACGAAAATCGCAATGGCGATGACGATGATATTGACGATCCAGTGAAACGAGGCGGTCTGCTCGGCCACATCGCTGACCGGCCCCTGCATCCACATCTGCCAGTCCGAAGGCTGACCCGTTCCCGCGCTGGCCGGAGAGACCATGGCCAGCAGCGCAAAAAGCGCGCTCATGACAGCGCCGCGACCGAAGTCCCGCAGCCCTTTGCTCATTCCTCAGCTCCCCAAAGCCGTTGGCTGTGCCGTCTGGCCGCTCACTACTGGCGCCAAACTACTCACAGGCTGCGCTTGCCTCAAGACTGCACCCGACATAATCGCGGCCCATGCAGACGCACTCCAGCGCCCGAGCCCCCTGTTCCCGGTCCGATATCCGTATCGGTAGTCGATGACAGAAAGTGCATGGGCAGCCTGTAAAGCGCCCGGTAGCCGCAGACCTCAATGCACATGAACATGAGGCCGGAAGCCAACTCAAGCCTCGGACGCTGCGGCATATCGCGGCATTTTTCTACTGAGCCGCGAGGCCTTCGAGATTCGGGCTTCCACAGCGGCTTCGACAGGGACGCATTTTGGCCCAAATGCTTGGCCACTGCATCGCTTCCACATCACAGGTTGCTTGGACTGAAGCCGGCCTGAGCCTGTGGGCTCACTTGCGACTCGCGCAAGCAGCATAGAAAATACCCGAACGCGGGATGGCATCCCGGATCCGATTTGCCATGGAGCCGAAAGTGGCCCGACTCGCCATCACTGGTTTGCGCGACAGGTGCCGGAGCTTTGCCGGTCTGGCTCTGTGTGCCGGCGTCCTGCTCGTCGCACTGCACGCGGTCCCGGCCGCCGCCCAGGACGGCACCATCAAAGCCCAGCACGGGGACTGGCAGGTGGTCTGCAAACAGCCCCCGCCGGGCTCCAAGAACGAGGTCTGCGCCCTCGTTCAGAGCGTCACGGCGGAAGACCGCAACAATGTTGGCCTTACCGTCTATTTCCAGAAATTCACCAATGGCACCCGCGTGCTCCGCGTGTTTGCGCCGCTCGGCGTCCTGCTGCCTCCGGGTCTCGGGCTGAAGATCGACGACAAGGATGTCGGCAACGCGCCGTTCCTGCGCTGCCACAACTTCGCCTGCTACGCGCAGGTCGTTGCCGAGGACAAGCTCATCGAGCAATTGAAGACCGGCAAGACGGCCGTCTTCATTCTCTTCCAGACGGAGGAGGCCGGCATCGGCATTCCCATCTCGCTGGCCGGGTTCGCGCAGGCTCTGAACGCCCTCAACTGAGTACGCACTGCCGGCGCATTTCCGCCGTGCGGGCGACCTCTTGCGCTCCCTCTTTCGCCATCATGATTGCCTACATATGTAAGTGTGTGGCTGGCGGGGCGCGACCCTTCGCGGGAGAGCGCAGTTGAGGAAGGATACGACGAGTCTCGTACCGGAGATCGGCTCGGTACGGCGCCGGCGCCGGCTATCGGCCTTCCGGCAGCCTTGGCGGGGACTGATCGCGCGCCTGTCGCATCAGGCAGACGCCATCGAGGACCTGGCCGAATCTTTTCCTGCGCTGTTGTTCGCGCTTGCGACCGGCTATGGCACCGCCGCGCAGCGGAGGAAGACCATTGCCGGCGTGAAGGCCGGCCAACCGCTCAAGACGGTGGCGGCCGATCTCGACCTTCCCCTGTGGCTGCGCCGCGTCCCGCCCTGCGCCTTTGCCAGCCGTCTGCCGGTCATCCCGACCGACGCCGAGTTCGGCCATGTCATGTCGAACAGGCTGCCCTCTCACGCCGAGGATGCGACGGTCTGGTTCAACCGTGTCCTCCAGGCGCTGCGCGTCGTCGGCCGCGATTTCGCGATCTGGACCGCCCGCGATTCGCGTGCACAGCTCTCGACGACCAACGAAGAAGATTTTCAGTGGCTTGTGGCTTGGGCCTGGCACGCCAGCAATCCCAAAGCGCACGGCTACGAATTGCTGCGGCACCCCTGGTCTCCAGCCATGAGCTGGAAGAAGGCGCGCGAGGAAATCACGGTTTGGCGCAAGCGGTTGGACCTGGCCGCGACCTTGGGATCAGGCATCCGTGACGCCTGGGTGACGGACGGGCGGGTGCGTGGCTTCGACATTGTCGCCTTGCGCACCGCGCGGCAGTTCATCGCCGAGAGCATCGCCATGGAAAACTGCCTCGACCAATATGCGAGGCACCTGATCTATGGCCACGTGCGTGTGTTCAGCGTCCGCAGGAAGGGGCGCAGTGTCGCCAACCTGGAGCTGACGTTGCATCCTGACGACGTAAGCGTACCGGGCATTACCCAGCTGCGCGGTCCGCGCAACAGGCGGGTCTCGACCCAGGTCTGGCAGGCTGTCTACGCATGGCTCGGCGACCAGCCGTTTCGCGCAGTGGCTTGCGAGCCGCCGGATGCGGCCACCACCCGCGCAACGTTGCATGCGCTATGGCAACCCTACATCGAGGCACTCCAGGCTGTTGGCGTCCTGGAGCAACTGCACCCGAGGCAGCAACCCCTCAACCAGCATCACCGGCGGCCGGCGGCAATGGCGGCGATGGTCATGCCTGTGCCGGTCCCTCGCATCGTCAGACGCAAGGACTAGTGTGGCATTACGAACGGCAACAGGTGCAGCGGCCGGTCAGGCCGCCCGCCGGGACGCCTGCTTGCGGGCCTGCGACGGCTCGTCGTCGGCGCGTCGGTCGGTGAAGTTGAAGTAGTCGCGCTCGACCGCATCGACGCCATTGCTCCGCAAACCGGCCGAAAGAGTCGCGTTCCAGGCCTGCATGAGGTTGCGCCCGCCTTCTGCGTAGTCCTGAGCGGCGGTCTGCCAGAAGCGCATCTGCTCCGCCGCCAGGTCTTGCGGCGAGCGGCACCGCTGAAGTGACGCTGGGATATCGAAGTAGGCCCGTGCACGGCGGCTGGCCAAGCCCATCAACTCGAGATTGCAGCGCATGACGCCTTTGAGGAATGGCTCAGCTGATTGTGTTGAGGCGCCGAGATTGCGCCAGCTCGCCCAGATGTCCGGAAATAACTGTCCCTGCGAATCCAATCGATGGTCGTCACTCATGTGCCGCACTCCCACACTGCTTTTGAATACGAACGCTGAAGAGACGCTGGCTGCCCACACCCGCGACCATTGTTCGCACGCAGGAGACGCTACACCCTGCATGGTTAATAGGCAACACGCGCTGACAGGGGCCTGGATATCCGCAAGCGAGGAAAGCCGTGGGGAACCAGAACCTTGTTATGTATCAATCAGCTTCGTGATCGCCTCGAGGTGGTCGGCCTCGCCGGCCGGTTTGTCCCACCGGATGCGATTGATGCGGGGAAATCGCATGGCGACACCGGATTTGTGACGGCTGGATCTCTGCACGGCGTCGAACGCCACCTCCAGCACCAGACCCGGCTCGACGGCACGCACCGGCCCGAAGCGATCGGTCGTGTGATTGCGTATCCAGCGATCCAGCTCCAGCAGCTCGGCATCGGTGTAGCCGGAGTAGGCCTTGCCGACCGGAACGAGCTCCTGGCGGCCGTCCCCGTGTGTCATCCACGCGCCGAACGTGTAGTCCGAGTAGTAGGACGACCGCTTGCCCGAGCCCCGCTGCGCGTACATGAGCACGCAATCGAGCGTCAGCGCCGCGCGCTTCCACTTGAACCAGTGACCCTTGGGCCGGCCGGCGATATAGGGGCTGTCCAAGCGCTTGAGCATGAGCCCTTCGATGCCGAGGCCTCGCACACCCTGCCACAGGTTCAGCAGCGCCTCCTTGCTCTCGGGCCGCAATATCTCCGACACATCGGACAGCGGTGGCCGCACGCGGGCATGCCAGGCCTCGAGCCGGCTGCGCCGCTCGACGAGGGACATTCCGCGCAGATCCTCGCCGTCGATCTCCAGCGCATCGTAGAAGCGGATATAAGCCGGATAGTCGCTGAGCATGCGCTTGGTCACGGTCTTGCGATTGAGCCGCTGCTGCAGATCGTTGAAGGGTGCGACCTCGCCGTTGCGCACCACCAGCAGCTCGCCATCGAGCACCGCATTGAAATTGAAGCCAGCCAGCACATCGGGAAAGCTGCGGCCGATGTCGTCGCCGGCGCGCGAGAACAGGCGCACGCCGCCCCGCCCGGCCGCGACCTGCACCCTGATGCCGTCCCATTTCCATTCGATCGCAAACGCGTTCGGATCAAGGCTGGCCCAATCGCTATCCTCCAGCGGGTGGGACAGCATGAGGGGGCGGAACACGGGTGCCCCACTGATGTCCGGCCGGCCGGCCTTGCCTTCGAGCCAGGCAAACAAAGACAGGTAGGGCGGGGAGATGCCGTGCCAGACCTCCTCGACCTCGGCCACCGGCTTGTCCATCATATCGGCAATGGCCGTCTTGGCCAGGCGCGCCGAAACACCGACGCGCAACGCGCCCGTGAGCAATTTCAGCAGCGCCCACCGACCGGTTGCGTCGAGCGCATCGAGCCAGGCCTCCAGCCGGACCTCAAGCACGTTGCGGTCCATCAGCTCCAGCTCGGCGACGATATCGCCGAGTCGTGGTGCAGGTTTCGCTTCGACCGGGTCAGGCCACACGAGCGCAACCGTCTCCGCCGTATCGCCGACATAGTCGCGGGACAGGCGGAACAGCTCAGCGTCCAGGCGCCGCTCCATCAGGTTCATGATCGTGCGGCGCACCGGAAACGAGAACGGCAGGCCGTCGGTCAGCGCCGCCAGCGCGTAGCCGCGGTCCGGGTCCGGCACGCTGCGGAAATAATTCTGCATCAGCCGCAGCTTGGCATTGCGGCCGGGCGTATAGGCGAGGCGATCGAGAAGCTCCGCAAAGGGCTTCACTCGACGTCCTCCTCGTAGCCCACGAGAGCGAGCGCCCGCCCCTTGCGCCCCATCAGCCCGATCTGATGCACCACCGCGTCCTCCCGCCCGTGCGTGACCCAGATCTCGCCGGCATTGGTCTCCGCAATGGTGGCGACCAGCTCCGGCCAGTCGACATGATCCGAGATGACCAGCGGCAGCTCGACACCGTATTGCCGCGCGCGTCCGCGGACGCGCATCCAGCCCGAGGCGAACGCCGTGACGGGATCGGCCAGCCGGCGCGACCAGCGGTCCTTCAGGGCCGACGGCGGGCACAGGACGATCTCGCCGGCAAGACTTTCCCGGGCCTCGCTGACGAGCTCCAACGGGCCGAGCGCGACGCCGAGGCTCTGATAGAGATCGCACGCCCCCTGCATCGCACCATGCAGCCAGATCGGCTTGTCGTAGCCGGCCCCGCGCAGCAAGGCGATCAGGCGCTGGCACTTGCCGAGGCTGTAGACCCCGACGAGATGCGTGCGCTCCCTGAAGGCTGCAACGGAGTCGAGCAGGCGTCCGATCTCGCGCGCGTCAGGCTCGTGCCGGAAGACCGGCAGGCCGAAGGTCGCTTCCGTGATGAAGAGATCGCATGTCACCAGCTCGAACGGCGCGCATGTCGGGTCGGCGCGGCGCTTGTAGTCGCCGGAGACCACGGCGCGCTGCCCGGCGTACTCAATCACCACCTGGGCACTGCCGAGGATATGCCCGGCCGGCCGCAGCGTGACGTCGGCATCGCCGATGCGCAGCGTCTCGCCGTAGCCCACTGCCTGCTGGCTGTATCCCGCGCCGTCTCCGAGCCGCATGCGCATGACGGCCAATGTTTCCGGAGTCGCCAGCACTGCGTCATGGCCGGGCCGGGCATGATCGGAATGCCCATGCGAAATGATCGCCCGGCCAACGACCCGGCCGGGATCGATGAAGAAGTCTCCTGGTGCGCAATAGAGACCCGACGGCGTCGGATAGAGCCAGGTCTCGAAGCGGTCTGGTGTCATGCGTGGCGCAGAGGTTTGTTTCGCTCGAAGTGTAACGCAGCAGGCAAGTCCGTTGCCCGGCTTGATCACAGGCTGCAGTACATAGATGGAAAGTGTTTGACCCATTTCGAGCCTTATAGCCAAAATGCGAATGGCCAATTCACAGAACTGGCCATCCGTCCCGTTGTCCTGTGTTTGTTGCGGGGCTCACGTGCGGCAGTGGGGTAAGGGCTATCAGGCCGCGCGCGGCGCAGCGGCCATGGCGATTGCGCTTCTCGGACCGGACCCGGTCCGGGCCGAGTCGTGGCTGACAGCTGTGTTTCCAGCACTGCCACACCCGACCCAGGAACTGTCCGGGGGTGCCGACGCGACAGCACACAGCTGGACCGCCTATACCGGCATCACCTCCACCTTCGGCAGCGACATTCGCCAGGATGGCTGGCGCTTCCGGGCCGTCAGCGGCTACGGGCAATATTCGTATACCAGCCGCCAGTGGAATGGCCGCACCATCATCACCATTCCGTTCGACGGTACGACGGTGTTCGCCGATATCGTGCTCGGCTATCAGCACAAGTTCGGCCCGCTGACCGTGAAGGCATTCGCAGGCGCGACTGCTCAAAACCAATCGGTGACGCCGTTCGACATCGAAAGCCAGTTGCAGGGGTGGAGCTGGGGCGCCAAAGGTGCCCTCGAAACCTGGCTCGACATCGGCGATACAGCCTTCGCCCAACTCGACATCGCCATGACCACGGCACACGACAGCTACAACGGACGGCTGAGAGTGGGGTACAGGATACTGCCGCAGCTGTCTGTTGGACTCGAAGCCGGCCTGATGGGCAACGTCGAATACGAGGCCGGGCGCCTCGGCGCTTTCATTCGCTACGAGGCAGGCTTCGGCGAGGTCTCGTTGTCAGGCGGCGCGGCAGGCGACCGCTCCGATATCACCGGCGCCTACGGAACCATCAACGCCCTCTATCGCTTTTAACCAGCACGGGCGCTTGCACTCACCTCAAAGCGTTGCCAACATGATGCGCGGGCGCATGATCCGCAGATGTGATAAGATTCGAAAAAAGGACTTTGAAGAGTCCGACAGTCCGTCACGATGGAGGATTGCATGAAGGCCATTCTCGTTCCGTCGGATCAGGGCGAGCACATGCCCTCAATCCTGGCGACAGCGGAGTTGCTCGCCCGAAAATTCGAGAGCACGCTCGACGGCGTCGCGTTGCGGCCCATCCACGTCGAGATCGTAGCCCCCGACCCCATCGTTGCCGTCACATTCCCACCCGCCGACTGGAACGACTCCGAGTTCGTCGGCAAGGCGCGCCGCGTGTTCGACAACTATTTCGGCGGCAAGCAGGGCATGCGCTCGCGCTGGCGGGCTGGCGCGTCAATCGATGATGCCGGCCTCGGCAGCCTGGCTCGCGTATTCGACGTCACCGTGCTCGGCCGGCCCAACAACTCGGGCAACGGACCGCGCATGACCACGCTCGAGGGCCTGCTGTTCGAGAGCGGCAAGCCGGTGCTGATCGCACCGCCGACGCCGCCGACGATCCTCGGCGAGAACATCGTGGTGTCCTGGAACCAAAGCACCGAGCAGGCACGTGTCACGGCCGACTCGCTGCCACTTCTGAAGCAGGCCAAGATTGTCACCGTGCTGACCGTGGAAGGGCTGATGGTTCCTGGCCCCAGCGGCGCGCAATGCTGTGATTGGCTTGCCGCGCATGGCATCAACGCGCGGGAGCTGTCGGTCGGCAACGGCGGCAAGAAACCCGGCGAAGCCCTGCTGATCGAGGCGCAGAAGCTCGGTGCCGATCTCATCGTCAAGGGCGCCTACACGCAGAGCCGGCTCAGGCAGATGATCTTCGGCGGCGCCACCAGCCACCTGCTGTCGCACAGCACGCTTCCCATCCTGATGGCGCACTGAAGCTTCGCTGCGCGACTGAGAAGTGACGCGACCCGCTGGAAACGGCGGGTCGTTTTGCTTGAGGCGGGATCAGGCCTGCGCGGCGTCGACACCGTGCCGCTCATGCCGCACGCTCGGCACGATCCAGAACATCAGCAGCCCCATCACGGAACCCAGCACACCGAGAAAGAACGAAGCGAAATAGGCGTCCGTGACCTGATGCAGCCAGCCTGACAGCAGCGAGCCGATGCCGGCGCCCACGCCCATGGCCAGCGATATCGTCCCAAAAATGCCGCCCACGCCGCCGCCCGGAAACAACACGGCGATGTAGGCGAGGATGATCGGCCCTCGCGCGCCCTGCATAAGGCCGAAGAACAGCACGAAGCTGTAGACGAGAAGGAGGGAGGGAAACAATCCAACCAGGATCAGCGACGTGGTCCCGATGATCGACGAGACGTAGGACAGCGACACCGCCTGTCTCCGCCCGATGCGATCCGACAGCCAGCCGATGGTGATGATGCCGATGACGGAGAGCGCTCCGGTCATCCCGAACGCGCTCGCGGCAACGAGCGGGGCAAAGCCTTGCTCGATGAGGAAGGCCACGGATTGCGGCAGCACGCTGTAGGCGGCAACCGACGTCCAGAAGTAGGACCAAGCCAGTCCCCAGAAGGCCGGCGTGCGAACGGCCGTCGAAACGCGCCAGGGTCCCTGCGACAGAGCGGACGCCTGCCGGCGCGCCTCCTGCCACTCGGGCGAGCCGGCTGTCATGCGGCCGAGCGGCAGCAGCATGATGAGCGGAAGCGCCGCCAGCACCCCGCCGCCGAGCAGCATGTGCGTCGTCCGCCAACCGAACCCGTTGAGCAGCAATTGCGTGAGCGGCGGCAATAGCAACATGCCGGCGCCGACCGCCGCGTACGGCAGGGACATCACGGAACCGATGCGATTGGTGAACCAGCGCGACAGCAGGCTCGACGCGATGACCATGCCCAGCGCCGCCGATCCGAGGCCGCCGAGCAGCCCGACGCAAATGTAGTAGTGCCACATCGTCGTCGCGAAGCCCGCCGCAACGTAGCCGAGGCCGAGCACGCCCAGGCCGAAGCCGTAGGTGATGCGTGCACCGAAGCGATCGATGAGCTGTCCCGTGAAGGGCGCGGAAAAGCCGTAGGCGACGGCGAAGATCGAGTAGGTCGCGGTGATCTGCGCACGCGTTACACCCAGGCCCTGCTCGACCGGCAGCAGGAAGACGGCGAACGTTTCGGTGATGCCGCGGCCGATCGTGTTCATGAGAAACGTGAGGATCAGCAGGGAGGCCAGAAATCCCCGGCCCGGCGCCGGCGCGGCATCGTTCATTCAGGGGTTCTCTCGCGCAGATGCGTGACCCGCGGTCACCAGCATCCTTGCTATCGCTGTCCGCCACCCGCGCACAAGGCTTGTTTCCGTCTACCGGCGATGCGCAAACACGGGAGGGTCTGCCTACCGGCGTCGCAACGTGCTGTAGGCGACCAGCGTTTCCCCCTGGTGCGTGCCGACCCATCCCCACGCAACCTTGTCGCCGGCCGGGCCGATGGTAATGGTGCCGTCGATACAGTTGCCGCCCCGGTCCAGACGGTTCCGCGTGATGGTCTCGAGGTAGAAGGTGTAACCGCCCGCCGACCCAACTCGTGTGAGCTTGCCGCCGCAGTTGAGCTCGGGATAGTCGGTCTCGCCGCCCGCCTCGCGCACGGTCAGCACCAGCGAATAGCCCTTCGAGCTGCCGACCTGCGTGACAGGGCCGGTCCAAACTCCGGTGAGCGATGCCTTGGGCTGAGGCGGAGTCTTGGGCTGTGGCGCCGCCTTCTGCTGCGCAAAGGCAGGCACGAACGGCAACCACAGCATCGCAATCAGGACTGAAAAGAGCTTGTGCACGACGCGGGTCATTGTCCCCTCCCCGCCGACGATTATCCCGTCAGACTAGCACAAGCGCCTCGGCGTGTAATGCTCCGTGGTCAGTGCGATGCCGGCACGGTGCTGGCGAGATAGTCCATCGCCACGGCAACGCCGCCCTTCTTGTGCGGCACGCCGGCGAGACCAAGTCCCATCTCCACGCCCGCCAAGGCGGCAACGATGGTCAGGTCATTCATGTCGCCGAGATGGCCGATCCGGAAGACCTTGCCGGCAAGCTTCGTCAGGCCGGTGCCGAACGAGATGTCGAACGCATCGAGCGCGACCTTGCGGAAGTGATCCGCGTTGTGGCCCTCGGGCATGATGACAGCCGTCAGCACGGGCGAATAGTACTTCGCATCCTTGCAGAGGATCTCCAGTCCCCAGGCACGCACGGCGCGGCGTGTCGCTTCGCCGTGCCGCTGGTGACGCGCGAACACGTTGTCGAGCCCTTCCTCGTGCAGCATGTCGACGGCTTCGGCGAGGCCGTAGAGGAGGTTCGTTGCCGGCGTGTAGGGGAAATAGCCGCCCTTGTTGTTGGCGAGCATCTCGTCCCAGGACCAGAACAGCTTGCGACTCTGCGAGGCCTTGGCCGCCGCCAGCGCCTTGTCCGAGATGGCGTTGAAGGAGAGCCCCGGCGGCAGCATCAGGCCTTTCTGCGAGCCACCGACCGTGACGTCGACGCCCCAGTCCTCGTGCCGGTAATCGACGGAGCCGAGCGAGGAGATCGTATCCACCATCAGAAGCGCCGGGTGCTTGGCCGCGTCGATGGCGGCGCGCACCTCATCGATGCGCGAGGTTGCGCCCGTGGCCGTCTCGTTGTGCACGACGCACACGGCCTTGATCGCGTGGTCTTTGTCCTCGCGCAGCCGCGCTTCGATGGCGGCCGCATCCGCACCCGAGCGCCAGTCCGAGGCGATGAACTCGGGCTCCAATCCGAGCTTGATCGCCATGTTCTTCCACAGCGTGGCGAAGTGGCCGGTCTCGTACATCAGCACCTTGTCGCCGGGCGACAGCGCGTTGACCAGCGCCGCCTCCCACGCGCCCGTGCCCGACGCGGGATAGATGATGACGGGTCCGCTGGTCTTGAAGATGGTCTTGATGCCGTCCAGCACACGATGGCCGAGCTTCTGGAATTCCGGCCCGCGATGATCGAGCACCGGCATGTCCATGGCGCGCAGGATGCGATCCGGCACCGGCGACGGTCCCGGGATCTGCAGAAAATGGCGTCCGGAACGGCGGCGCGGCTGGTTCGACATGGAATGCTCTCCCTTGATATCGTGGGCACTAGAGCAGGATCGTTTCGGATGGACTCACGTTCCTTACACAAGGCGCCTCGGCCGAAACGTGAATCCTGCTCTCATTCATAAGTTTAGAGGGCGATTCACGTTTCTCATGGAAGCTGGAAGTGCTTCCATGAGAAACGATCGCGCTCTAGCGCTTAGCACGCCTGGACCCGTCTCGCCCAATCCAACTCTGCTTTCTCCAGCAGACTGCTTCAACTCCGCCGGGAAATCACGCATTCTCCCGCCTCCGCGTAAACAAGGACGGCTCGATCCATGACCAGCGCAGGCGCATCGCATCCCGTCTCCCACCGGCTCGCGGCCCGGTTGAAGAAGGAGTTGCAGGGCGAAGTCCTGTTCGATGCCTTGAGCCGCGGCCGTTATTCCACGGACGCCTCTATCTATCAGATCGAGCCTATCGGCGTCGTGGTGCCGAAATCAGCCGCGGACGTGGCCATCGCCGCGCAGATCGCGCGCGAGGAAGGCGTGCCGCTGTTACCGCGAGGCGGCGGCACCTCCCAGTCCGGACAAACGGTCGGACGAGCCCTGGTCATCGACTTCACGAAATACCTCAACCGCCTCGTGTCGGCGGATAAGAATGCGGCAACATGCACGGTCGAGCCGGGCATCGTGCTCGATGTGCTCAACCGCCAGCTGCGGCCGACGGGGCTCTGGTTTCCGGTGGATGTGTCGACCTCGAGCCGCGCCACCATCGGCGGCATGACGGGCAACAACTCGTGCGGCACGCGCTCGATCCGCTACGGCATCATGCGCGACAACGTGCTCGCTATCGACGCCACTCTTCCCGATGGCGCAGAGGCGCGTTTCGCTAGTGGCGCCGACATCGATGGCCGCAACGTGCCGGACAGTGCGCGGGAGCTGATGCGCGATCTGCTGACGCTGGGACGGCGCGAGGCAGCCCACATTTCCAGCGCCTTTCCCGAAGTGTCGCGCCGCGTCGGCGGCTACCTGCTCGATGCGCTCGATCCGCATCATCCCAACCTGGCGACGCTGCTGTGCGGCTCGGAGGGCACCCTCGCACTGTCGCGGCAGATCGAGCTCAAGCTGTCGCCGCTGCCGAAGAACAAGGCGCTCGGCATCTGCCACTTCGCGACATTCCGTAAGGCCATGGAAGCGGCGCAGCACATCGTCAAGCTCGGACCTGTCGCCGTCGAGGTGGTGGATCGTACGCTCATCGAGCTGGCGCGCGACATTGCCATGTTCCGCCCTGTCATGGAGACGTACGTACGCGGCCGTCCCGACGCGCTGCTGCTCGTCGAGTTCGCCGAGGACGACCAGGCGGAAAATCTGCGCCGTCTCGACCGCCTCGACGAGCTGATGGGCGATCTGGGACATCCGGGCAGCGTGGTGAAAGTCGCCGATGCGGCGGGACAGAAAGCGGTATGGGAGGTGCGCGCCTCGGGCCTCAACATCATGATGTCCATGAAGACCGAGGGCAAACCGGTTTCGTTCATCGAGGACTGCGCCGTCCCGCTGGAGCACTTGGCGGACTACACGGAGCGGCTCACGGCGGTGTTCGAGAAATACGGCACCAAGGGCACATGGTACGCGCACGCGTCCGTCGGCTGCCTGCATGTGCGCCCTGTGCTCAACCTCAAGCTGGAGAAAGACGCCAACACCATGCGCGCCATCGCCGAGGAGGCGTTCGCGATGGTCAAGGCGTACAAGGGCTCGCACTCCGGCGAGCATGGCGACGGCCTCGTGCGCTCGGAATTCCACGAGAAAATGTACGGGCGCAAAACGGTGGAGCTGTTCGAGGAGGTCAAGGACCGCTTCGATCCCAAGGGCCTGATGAACCCCGGCAAGATCGTACGCGCGCCGCGCATGAACGATCGCACGCTCTTCCGCTACAAGCCGGACTATCGCGTGCCGGACATGGAAACAGCGCTCGACTGGTCGGCATGGCCCGGCGCGAGCGGCGGTTTCCAGGGCGCTGTCGAGATGTGCAACAACAACGGCGAATGCCGCAAGCACGTCGCCGGCGTGATGTGCCCTTCATTTCGTGTCACCGGCAACGAGCGCGACGTCACGCGCGGACGGGCCAATTCGCTGCGTCTGGCGATATCCGGCCAGGTCGGACCCGACGCTTTCACCTCCGACGAGATGCTGGAGACCATGAAGCTGTGCGTCTCCTGCAAGGGCTGCCGGCGCGAATGCCCGACCGGCGTCGACATGGCGAAAATGAAGATCGAGGTGCTGGCGGCACGCAACAAGCGCAAACCGTTGTCGTTGCGCGACCGGCTCGTGGCCTACCTGCCCCGTTATGCGCCCTACGCTGCACGTCTGGCTCCCATGTTGAATGCCCGCAACTGGCTGCCGGGTGCGGCCACTCTCGCGGAAGGGCTGACGGGCATGTCGGCGCGCCGCAAGCTCCCGGAGTGGCGGGGCAAGCTGTTCAATCCGGATCAGCCGTTCGGTCCCGCCGATGGCCGCGAGGTGGCACTGCTGGCCGATACGTTCAACACCTATTTCGAGCCGGAGAACCTGTGGGATGCCGTCGACGTGCTGACGCAGCTCGGTTATCGCGTCACCGTCCCGCGCCCGCCTGATGAGGGCCGTCCGCTCTGCTGCGGGCGCACATTCCTGTCGGCAGGTCTCGTCGCGGAAGCACGCGCGGAAGCACAACGCCTCCTCGCTGTCGTTGCGCCGTTGGCCAAGCGCGGCGTGCCGATTGTCGGACTGGAGCCGTCCTGCCTGCTCTCGCTTCGGGACGAGTTCTTGGTCATGGGCCTCGGCACGGACGCCCGCGATGTCACGGACCAAGCCTTTCTCATCGAAGAGTTTATTGCGCGCGAAGCGGAGGCCGGACACATCAAGGGGCCGATCGCCCGGATGTCCGGCAAGGTCCTGCTGCACGGCCATTGCCACCAGAAGGCCTTCGGCGCCATGGGCGCCATCGAGAAGACGCTGGCTCTGGTCGACGGCCTCAGCGTCAATACCGTCGAGTCGAGCTGCTGCGGCATGGCAGGCGCGTTCGGCTATGGAGCCGACACCTACGAGACATCGATCGCCATGGGGGAATTGTCGCTGCTGCCGGCCGTCCGCAAGGCCGAAAGCTCCACCTATATCGTTGCTGACGGATTTTCCTGCCGCCACCAGATCCACGACGGCACGGGGCGCAAGGCGCGGCACGTCATCAACATTCTGCGATCCGGCCTGAAGACGGAGCCGCGGAAAGCTGGATCTGCTCAATAATCCGCAGGCAGCCTTACTAGACTTTCGTTTAATTGGATCGACCGAAGGGGTCTGCGAGACAAACGAATATCTCGTGTTCTATGGTCCTGCTCCGGCTGATCGAAAAACGATCAGTGCAGCGCGTACGAAATAAATCGACCAAGATATCGGCAACGCTCTCCAGGGAGGAGACAATGGCAAAGGACAACAAGGCAGTTAATCGCCGCAGATTCTTAAAGGGCAGCGCCCTCGCAGCCGGGGCGGCCGCAGGCGCAGTGGCGATGCCGCAAATCAGCCGCGCCCAGACGGTGACGTGGAAGTATCAGTCCACCTGGCCGACCAAGGACATCTTCCACGAGTTCGCCGCCGATTATGCGGCCAAAGTCAATGAGATGTCGGGTGGTCGCCTGAAGCTCGAAGTGCTGGCGGCCGGTGCGGTCGTTCCTGCCTTCCAGATGCAGGACGCCGTCAACTCCGGCATCCTCGACGGCGGCCACGGCGTGTGCGCCTACTGGTACGGCAAGCATAAGGCGTTCTCGCTATTCGGCACGCCCCCGTCATGGGGCTGGGACGCGCACGGCTTCCTCGGCTGGTTCTATGCCGGCGGCGGCGAAGCGCTCTACAACGAGCTGATCAACGACATCCTCAAGGTCAACACGGTCGGCTTCCTCTATTATCCGATGCCGACGCAGCCGCTCGGCTGGTTCAAGAAGCCGGTGACCGGACCCGACGACCTCAAGAACATCAAGTACCGCACGGTCGGCCTATCCGCAGACCTGTTCAAGGAGCTGGGCTGCGCCGTGACCATCCTGCCGGGCGGTGAAATCGTGCCGGCCATGGACCGCGGCCTGCTCGACGCGGCCGAGTTCAACAACCCCTCGTCGGACATCCTGCTCGGCTTCCCCGACGTGTCGAAGAACTTCATGGTGCAGAGCAACCACCAGCAGGCGGAAGCCTTCGAGGTCATCTTCAACAAGGGCAAGTTCAATGCCCTGCCGGCCGAGCTGAAGTCGATCATCAAGTATGCAGCCTTCGCTGCATCGGCACATCAGCTCAACATCGCCTACGACCGCTATTCCAAGGACCTCGAGGCGATCAAATCGCGCGGTGTGCAGGTGATCAAGACGCCGGACAGCGTTCTCAATGCCCAGCTGCAGGCGTGGGACAAGGTGCTCGACGCGCAACAGAAGGATGCCAACACGGGCGCCTTCTTCAAGAAGGTGGTGGATTCGCAGAAGGCCTGGGTGAAACGCACCAGCGCCTACCTGCAGATCAACAATAACAATAGTGCAGCGCTGGAGTCGGCGTACAAGCACTTCTTCGGCTAAGTCCGTCAAAGCTGGACCCGCGCGAGCACCCCTCGCGCGGGTTCTGCATGCATACTACAGTGCGGCGCCCTATCCCGGATCGCAGCGAGGCACAGCCCATGAACCGTGCTCTGTTCACGATCGACGCGTTGAGTACGTTCGTCGGCAAGGCGTTCGCGTGGATGATCCTGGCGATGACGTTCGCCATCTCCTACGAGGTCTTCTGCCGGTATGCGCTCGGCGCGCCAACGGATTGGGCGTTCGACGCCAGCTACATGCTCTACGGCACGCTGTTCATGATGGCGGGCGCCTACACGCTCTCGCGCAACGGTCATGTGCGCGGCGATTTCCTGTATCGCAACTGGTCGCCCCGGCGTCAGGCCCAGGTCGATCTCGCGCTCTACATCCTGTTCTTCTTCCCGGGCATCCTGGCCCTGATCTACTCGGGCTGGGAGTACTTCAAGCTCTCCTACCTGCTGAACGAGCACTCGTCCGCCTCTCCGAACGGTCCGATCGTGTGGCCGTTCAAGGCCGTCATTCCCATCACCGGCGTGCTGATGTTCCTGCAGGGCATCGTCGAGACGCTGCGCTGCATCATCTGCATCCGCACGGGCGAATGGCCCCAGCGCCTGCATGACGTCGAGGAGATGGAGAAGATCATCCTCGAGCAGGCCCAGGCCAACTCCAACACGTCGGGAGCGCGTTGATGCTGACTGCGTTCCTCGGCTACCTGTCCATCCCCTTCCTGTCGGACGCCGCCATGGGCGTCCTGATGCTCGTCCTGTTCCTCGTGTTCCTGATGCTGGGTTTTCCCATCGCCTTCACGCTGATGGCGATGGGTGTGGGCTTCGGCTACTACGCCATGGGCCCGGCCATCTTCCAGCTGTTCGTGCAACGCACCTACAGCGTCATGGCCAACGACGTCCTGCTCTCGATCCCGCTGTTCCTGTTCATGGGATATGTCGTCGAGCGCGCCAACATCCTGGATCGTCTCTTCAGGTCCATTCAGCTTGCCGCCGGATGGCTGCCCGGCTCCCTGGCCGTCGCGACACTCGCCACATGCGCGCTCTTTGCCACCGCCACCGGCATCGTCGGCGCGGTCGTGACGCTCATGGGGCTGCTGGCATTTCCGGCCATGCTGCGCGCAGGCTACGACACGCGGCTCGCTGCCGGTGTGGTCTGCGCCGGAGGCTGCCTCGGCATCCTGATTCCGCCCAGCGTCATGCTCATTCTCTATGGCGCCACCGCGGGTGTCTCGGTCGTCAAGCTCTACGCGGCTGCGTTCTTCCCGGGCCTGATGCTGGCCGGCCTCTACATGCTGTACGTGATCATCCGCGCGACGCTCAATCCGGCGCTCGCACCCAAGCTGCCGCCGGAGCAACGCAACGTTCCGCTGGTGAAGATCATCACCGAGCTCACCAGCTCATTCCTACCGCTGGCCCTGCTCATCCTGGGCGTGCTCGGTGCCATCATGTTCGGCTTCGCGACGCCGTCGGAGGCCGCCGCAATCGGTGCATTGGGGTCCCTCGTCCTGGCGCTCGCCTATCGCTCCTTCTCGTTCGACAAGCTGACGGAGTCGGTGTTCCTGACGGCGCGCGCCTCGGCGATGGTGTGCTGGCTGTTCGTCGGATCGGCGGTCTTCTCGGCCGTGTTTGCCTATCTCGGCGGCCAGAAGGTGGTGGAAGAATTCGTCCTCGGCCTCAACTTGAGCCCGACGATGTTCCTCATCATGACGCAGGCCATCATCTTCCTCCTGGGCTGGCCGCTGGAATGGACCGAGATCATCATCATCTTCCTGCCGATCTTCCTGCCGCTGCTGGATGATTTCGGCGTGGATCCGTTGTTCTTCGGCGTGCTGGTGGCGCTCAACCTGCAGACCTCGTTCCTGTCGCCACCGGTGGCCATGGCACCCTTCTATCTGAAGGGCGTCGCCCCGAAGCACGTGACGATCGACGAGATCTTCAACGGCGTTTATCCGTTCCTTGCCATCGTGCTGCTCTCCATGGTTGCATTCTACCTGTGGCCGCAGATCGGTCTGTGGCTGCCGAACTATTTGTACAGGTAACGGGAGAGCCGCCGGATGGCGTCCGCACGAACCTCGCGCAAGAAGCGCGAGCAAAAACTCAACGAGCTGACGGCCTCCCAGGCCGCCAGCCTTCTCCGCAAGGGTGAAGTTTCCTCCGAAGATTACGTGAAGGCGTGCCTCGACCGCATCAATGAGCGCGAGGACACGGTGCAGGCCTGGGTCCATCTCGATCCCGAATATGCACTGGCCCAGGCGCGCGCGGCCGACGAGCAGCGCAAGTCCGGCAAAGGCATCGGCCCGCTGCATGGCCTGCCCGTCGGCATCAAGGACATCATCGACACCGCTGATATGCCGACGCAGAACGGCTCGGCCGCGTTCAAGGGATATCAGCCCGCGCGCGATGCGTTCTGCGTGTCGACGCTGCGCGCCGCCGGTGCGGTGATCATGGGCAAGACGGTCACGACCGAGCTTGCGACATCGGTCCCCAACAAGACCCGCAACCCGCACAATCCCGAGCACACACCGGGCGGTTCCTCCTCGGGCTCCGCAGCTGGCGTGGCCGACTTCATGATTCCTGCCGCGCTCGCGACCCAGACGGGCGGCTCGGTGATCCGTCCAGCCTCCTATTGCGGCGTCTACGGCCTGAAGCCGACGCTCGGCCTCATCTCCCGCCGCGGCGTCACGATGCAATCGCATACGCTCGACACCGTCGGCGTCTACGGCCGCTCGCTGGAGGATCTGGCGCTGCTGACCGATGTGCTGTCGGCGCATGATCCCGATGATCCCGTGAGCTACCCGCGCGGCCGCACGACCCTGTCCGCGATCCTCGCCGAGAAACCGCCGCTGCCGCCGTTGCTCGCCTTCTGCAAGACGCCGGCGTGGGAGCATGCCGATGCCGTCACGCGCGAGGCCTTCGAGGAGGTGGTCGCCGCGTTGAAGGATCACGTGCGCGAGATCCAGATGCCATCCCTGACGGATGCCATGGAGAACCAGGCCACGGTGGTCGGTGCGGAGAACGCGGCCTACTACGGGCCGTTGCTCGAGCGCGGCGCATTGAGCCCCGACCTCGCCAAGCGCGTGGAAAAAGGCACCAAGGTGATCGGGGGCGATTACATCAAGGCCGTGAATGCGCGCGAGACGCTCTACGGCAACGTCGAGGACGTCCTGCTCCATTACACGGCGATCCTGACGCCGGCGTCGCCGGGTCCAGGTCCGAAGGGATTGGGGTCCACGGGAAATCCGATTTTCAACGCGATGTGGACCTACCTCGGCGTGCCCTGCGTGACGCTGCCCCTGCTCGAGGCTGACGGATTGCCGTTCGGCGTACAGCTCGTCGGCATGCGACGTGACGAGGGCCGGTTGCTGCGCACCGCACGCTGGCTGGTCGAGTATTTGAGCAAATAAAGAAGCCCGAAGCTTCTGGTGAAGGCTTCGGGCGAGGTCTCGCGGAGGATGCTCGCCCGGCATATGCGGGCGAGCCGCGAAGCTATTCCGCCGCCTGTTTGTGGCTCGCCAGCACCTGATCGGCGAGCTTGCCGGTCAACTCGGCCAGATGATCGAACGTGGCGGTGAATGTGCCGACGCCGGATGTCGCCGACCTCAGCTCGACGATGAGGTCGCCGATCTCGGTCTCGGGCATCTTGGCCTGCACGACATCCCAGCCCGGCCAGCCCGGCCGCGCGTCGAAGCCGAGGATCTGCCCGCGCCGCTGCGAGATCATGGCGTTGATGCGCGAGGTCGCCTCGCTGGGCACGGTGATCTCCACGAGCATGACGGGCTCGAGCAGAACCGGATTGCACTTGGGCATGCCTTCCGACATCGCCAGCCGGCCCGCCTGCCGGAAGGCCATGTCCGAGCTGTCGACCGAGTGATAGGAGCCGTCCGTCAGCGTCACGCCGACATCGACCACCGGGAAACCGAACGGCCCGCGCCCGAGATAGTCCTTCACCCCGATCTCGACCGAGGGAATGAACTGCTTCGGCACGACGCCGCCCGTGATCGTGTCGTCGAAGACGAAGCCGGAGCCGCGCGGCAGCGGCTTGATGGTGATGACCACGTCGCCGAACTGGCCGTGACCGCCGGACTGCTTCTTGTGCCGGCCGCGGATCTCGACACTTTTGCGGATCGTCTCCTTGTACGGCACCTGGCGCGCCTTGGTTGTCGCATCGATCCCATACTTGCGCTTCAATCGCTCAAGCGCGACGCGCAGGTGCATCTCGCCTTGGCCCCAGAGCACGACCTGATGCGTGTCCTGCACATGGTCGAGGATGAGCGTCGGATCCTCGTCGATGAGCTTGGCCAAGGCGGAGCTGAGCTTGACCTCGTCCTTGCGGTCCTTGAGCTCGATCGCCACCCCGTACACCGGTCGTGGCTTGGCGGGCCCGGCGACCTGGGTGATGCCGCCCTTTTCGGTCGTCACCGTCTCGCCCGTCGCGATCTTCTCCAATCGGCCGAGGGCGACGGTATCGCCGGCCTTGGCGACGCTGCGCTTGCGCGCCTCCTGCCCGACGAGGGAGAACATGCCGGCGATGCGCTCTTCGCTGCCGTTGCCCATCACCGTGGCACTGTCGGCAACCTCGCCCGTCAGTACGCGGGCAACTGACAGCTTGCCGCCGTGGGAGCTGTAGGTCGTCTTCATGATATGAGCGGCGTTGACGGCGTTCTCGAGCTTCAGGCGTTTGGCGGTGCGCTCGACGAACGGCGCCTCGTGCCGCAGTGCCTTCATCAGGCGCAGGATGCCGTTGCCATTCTCAGCCGAGCCGAGCAGCACCGGACAGATCAAGCCGTCGCGCAGCTCCTTGGCCAGATCGTCGAACACCTTGTCGCGTGGCGGCTGCATGTCCGACAGGAGCTGCTCCATCAGCTCGTCATCGTAGTCGGCAAGCTGCTCCAGCATCTGGAAACGCGCTTCCGTGCCGCGCTCCTTGATGGACGACGGCATCTCGACCATCTCGGAGGGCGCATGCTCGCGATAGACGAAGGCGCGCTCGAGGGCGAGATCGACGAACCCCGTGGCGATACCGTTCTCCCAGATTGGAATCTGGCGCAGCACCAGCGGCTTCGTGCTCGCCGGCTGCAGGATCGGGAGAATTTCGCGCACGCGGGCATCGAAACTGTCGATCTTGTTGAGAAACAGGAAATGCGGAATGCCGCGGTCCTCGAGCTGCTTCAGGATGAGCTGAAGGGCGGGAACGCGCTTCTGGTCCGGCTCGCAAACGACGACGGCGGCATCGCAAGCGGTCAGGACGGCCGAGGCTTCGGACTGGAATTCGATGGAGCCCGGACAATCGATAAAAGTGAAGCTATCTCCCAGGAACTGAACGTCGGCGACGTTGACCTCGACGCTCATGCCGTGATCGCGGGCCTCGGGCGTCGCGTCACCTACGGTGTTCTTGTCGGAGATCTTGCCCTGGCGTGTAATGCCGCCGCTGCGGGCGAGGATGGATTCAAGCAGAGTGGTCTTGCCGGAGAGGTAAGGGCCGACAAGCGCGATGCAGCGGGCGCTTCGGCCGGCGCTGCCGTCGGGTTTCCCCATGGCGTTACTCCCTTTCACTCAGGCGCGAGGGAGCGAGGCCGCGCCCCGCGCCTGAGTTACAGTGCGCGGCAAACCCATGGTGAACCTGTCGGCAGCGAAGTTCAAGGGGGACAGTACGATGTAGGCGGACCGAAAGAGTGAGGTGCGCAATCTCGCCAAGATCTCATGATTTCCCACAGCAGTGCCCGCAGACCCAAGGGATCGGAATGGTTGAAAAGTCGAGGCTGAGCCGCAAGCTGCCCCTGTTGGTTGCCTTTGCGATTTATGTAGGCGCGGCGCCGGCGCTGGCACTCGAGCCCAAGAAGGACGAGAAGGACAAGCTGAAGGCCTGCGAGCGCCGCATTTGCCAGATGATCGTCAAGAAGTCTCCCGATGCAGGTACCGTCGACTGCCCTCTGACCAAGACGTGGGCGAGCAAGACGCTGAAGGATGGCTCGAAGAAGAGCGCCGTCGCCTGGAGCTTCGGCGATGCCCGCTGCTCGCTCGATCTCAAAGTCCCGCGCGCGCTCATCATCGAGGCCCTCACCACGCCCGAAGTGAAGCTGCAGTTGCCGTTGCACGACGTCACCTGCGAGATCGAGCGCGAGAACGAGGTCACACCCGTTCACATTACGTTAGGCCCGAAGGTCCAGTTCAAGAACGGCAAGGCTGAGCACGTCTGGATCAACCTGAAGAAGGTGGATGGCCCGTCGCACATCAAGACGATGGCGTTCACCGCCGCCAAGCTCGAGGACACGGTTGGCCTGTTCCAGAAGCCGATGACGAAGGCCATCAACAAGTTCGTTGCCGATACCTGTCCGGCTGTCGTCTCGGGCAAGTCAGATAAGAAATGAAAGCCCGCCAGAGGCGTTGACACCGGGCTGTGATGGGCCTACGCCGCCAACAGCTTCGCAATCCTGCGGAGCGGGGCCTACCTCATGGATCAGTTCGTCTTTCTTGCCGTGCTCGGCGCGGCGCTGCTGCACGCCGGCTGGAATTCCGTCATCAAGAGCGGCAACGACCCGTTCGCCACGGTGACGCACCTATCGCTCGTGTCGGGGACCACGGCACTGTTTTTCCTGCCCTTCGTCAGTCCGCCGGGCCCATCGGTCTGGCCGTGGCTGGCGCTCTCCGCCCTGCTGCACACGGCCTACCGGCTGTTTCTGATCCAGGCCTACAAGACCGGCGATCTCGTCCACGTCTATCCGATCGCGCGCGGGGCAGCGCCGCTGATCACGGCCATCGGCACGCTGCTGCTGATCGGGGAATCGATCGGGCCGGCGGGATTTGCCGGCGTCGCGGCGCTGAGCCTCGGCGTGTTCCTCATGTCGCTGCGCGGCGGACGTCTGGCAACTTTCGACCGGCGCACGGTGGGGTTCGCGCTGTGCTCCGCGCTCGCGACGGCCGGCTACTCCCTCGTCGACGGCATCGGCGCGCGCATCAATGGATCGGGGCCGGGCTTCGCGCTGTGGATGTTCGTCGGCAACATGCTGGTCATGCAGGCCCTTGCCCTGGCGCTGAAGGGGCCGGAGATCTATCGCTCGCTGCCGGCCAACTGGGTGCCGGCGGTCGGCGGCGGCATCATGTCGATGAGCGCCTATTTCATCGTCATCTGGGCCATGACCAAGGCGCCGATCGCGCTCGTCGCCGCGTTGCGCGAGACGAGCGTGCTGTTCGCCGGGCTGATCTCGATGCTGATCCTGAAGGAGCCGCTGACCGCGTGGCGCGCGGCAGCAGCTCTCGTCATCGTCGCCGGTGTGGTGATGATGCGCCTCGGGTAACGCTTCTACTTCACCCGCGTCCACGTCAGCGTCTTGCAGAGGACGACAGCGGTGCAGCCCGCCAGATCGATCGCATCCTTGTTCTTGACCGTGATCGTGCCTGAGTACGTGCCGCCGTCGGCACGATTGTAGAGGGAGCCGGCCCAGCTTGCGGAGCCGGTCTTCTTCGCGCCCGACATGATGACGAGCCCGACGACCGGACGGCTGCGCTTGGCGGCGTCCGGGTTCTTGTCATCGGTCTTCTGCCCATCGACGACCTTGACGATCTTGGCACAGAGATTTGCGCCGCACTTGTACATTTCCACGTGCGATCCGTTCTCCGGGTGGCGCCAGATCCCGAACGCGTCATCGGCCGTCTGCGCAAATCCGCTGGTCGGCCACAGCATGGCTGACGCGATGAGGCAGGCAACAAGCCGCGCAAGCATGGCGTTTCTCCTCTAAGCCGTTTCTGAAGTGGTCCCCCCTTTATAGGATCACATTACGGCAAGCCTGAGCAAATGCAGCTCATGGGTGGCCGCAGACGGCCCCTGGACTTTCCCACCGACGGCAGGCACAGATCGGGAAGCCGAATGCTACCGCCCGCTACGCCGCCCACGAGGAGCGTCACGTCTTGATCAAAGCCGACACAGGTCTCGTCGACGCGCTCCACCCCTCGCCCAACATCGAGCCGAGGAAGAACTGCACCCGGCCGGATATCCTGCTGCTGCACTACACGGGCATGATGAGTGCGGACAAGGCCATCGACTGGCTGGCGCGCCCCGAGAGCGGTGTCTCCTGCCACTACGTCGTGGGCCGCGACGGCCGCATCACGCAGATGGTGGCCGAGGAGATGCGGGCCTGGCATGCCGGCGTCTCCCACTGGGCCGGCGAGACCGACATCAACTCGCGTTCCATCGGCATCGAGATCGACAATCCGGGACATGAGCTCGGATACCCGGATTTCACCGAGGCCCAGATGTGCGCGGTGGAAAAGCTGTCGCTCGACATCATCAGGCGCTGCGCCATCAAGCCCGAGCGTGTCCTCGCGCATTCCGACATCGCGCCCGTGCGCAAGATCGACCCCGGCGAGAAGTTCGATTGGGCCCGGCTCGCACGGGCCGGCATCGGCCACTGGGTGGAGCCGGCTCCAATCGCAGCGGGTGATCCCGGCATCGGTGTCGGCTATGGAGGCCGGCTCGTTGCCGAGGTGCAGGACATGCTGTGCCGCTACGGCTACGGGATCAACGTTTCCGGCCAGTTCGACCCGCCAACGGAGGTCGTGGTCCGCGCCTTCCAGCGGCATTTCCGGCCGGCACTGGTCAACGGCCGCATCGACCAGTCGACCATCACCACGCTCGAGCGCCTGCTGGACGCGCTGCACCCGCCGCCGCTCGTGAGCTGACCTCGATGCAGACGCCGGATCATGCGACCGAGCGCAGGCTCGATGCGCGCGCCACCACGATATTGCTTGCGTGCTGTGCCGCATGGGGGCTGAACCAGGTTGCAATCAAGGTCGCCAATCAGGGCATCTCACCGATACTTCAGGCCGGCCTGCGCTCGGCGCTTGCGGCCGTACTGGTCCTCGCCTGGGCCATGGTGCGCGGCATCCCACTGTTCCGGCGCGATGGCACTCTGACGGCCGGCATCATCGCGGGGATATTGTTCGGCGGAGAATTCCTGCTGGTCTACGTCGGCCTCAACCACACCACGGCGTCGCGCGCGACCTTGTTCCTCTACATGGCGCCGTTCGTGGTTGCCGTCGGCGCGCACTATCTGGTGCCCGGCGATCGCTTGACTCTGACCAAGGTCGCCGGGCTCTCCGCCGCATTGCTCGGCCTGGCCGTCGCCATGGGCGACGGTCTCTATGCGCCGAACCGGCCGACACTGACCGGCGACCTCCTCACGCTCGCCGGCGCCATCGTATGGGGCGCCACGACGCTCCTGGTCCGCGTCACCGCGTTGCGGTCGATCTCGACCGAGAAGACACTGCTCTATCAGCTTGCGGTGTCCGCGCTGATGCTGCCGCTGGCCTCGCTCGCCGCGGGCGAATCCGGCATCACCAGCCTGACACCGCCAGTGCTGGTGGCGTTCGGCTACACCGTCATCGTGGTCGCGACGCTGAGCTATCTCGCCTGGTTCTGGCTCGTGCGCACCTACCCGCCGTCGAAACTGGCGGCCTTCACGTTCCTGTCGCCTGCATTCGGAGTCGTCGCGGGCATCGTGCTGCTGGGCGAGCAGCCGACCGTGAGCCTCGGCATTGCCCTGGCCCTCATTGCGCTCGGTATCTGGCTCGTCAATCGCGAGCGGGCCAGATCATAAGCGCCCACGAACTGCAACTAAGGTGGAAGACGCGACCGCTTTCCCCATGCGGACACACGCCATATCGCGCTCCAATCCGCCTCATGCCGCGCTGCAAAGTGATTTGCGCTGAAGCGAGCCGGGGTGCAGGCTCCCTGCTGCAGCGCAGTGGCCTAGACAAGGATACTCAAGCGCTCGCTTTCAAAAGAATGCGCCTCCCGGCTGGGCTCGCTGCTCTGGCAGAAACAAAGGGAGAGACGCACATGATGAGAGCATTGACCCGTCGCCGCTTCGTAGTCACGTCATCGGCGGCGACAGCAACCCTTATTGCCGCCCCTTATGTGAGCCGTGCCTATGGTGCGGGCAGCTTGTCCCTCGGCCTGTGGGATCACTGGGTTCCGGGCGCCAACGAGGTGGCCCTCAAGGTCATTCAGGACTGGGGTGCCAAGGAGAAGGTCGACGTCAAGGTCGACTTCATCACCTCGCAAGGCAACAAGCTCGTGCTGACCGCCGCGGCCGAAGCCGTCGCCAAGGCCGGTCACGACATCATGGAGTTCACCAACTGGGAAGCCGCCCAGCACGCCGCATCGCTCGAGCCCGTCGACGATCTGATGGCTGAGATCATCAAGCGCAACGGCGGCTCGGTCGAGCCGGCCGTAGAATACCTGACCAAGGTCAACGGCCATTGGGCCGCCGTGCCGATGACGCGCGGCACACTGCTCCTCAGCGTGTGCACGCGCTACGACTTGCTGAAACAGCACGCCGGCATCGACATCCAGGCCGTGTATCCTGCCGGCAAGCCGCCGGCCGCCGACGACTGGACCTGGGACAATTTCCTCATCGCCGCGGAAAAGTGTGCGAAAGCGCAGTGTGCGTTCGGCCTGCCGCTCGGCACCACCACCGACACGATGCAATGGGTCGGCGCCCTGTTCAAAGCCTATGGCGCCGACGTCATGGACGAGAAGGGCAACGTCACCGTCAAGTCCGACAACGTGCGCCAGGTTCTCGACTACGCCAAACGGCTTGCCGCGTTCCTCCCCGAGGATGCTCCTGCCTGGGATGATGCTTCCAACAACAAGTGGCTGATCTCAGGCAAGGGCGCGCTCATCATGAACCCGCCGAGCGCGTGGGCAGTCGCCAAGCGCGATGCGCCGCAGATCGCGGAGAAATGCTGGACGCACGGCTTCCCCAAGGGGCCGAAGGGGCGTTTCAATCCGATCCTGCCGCGACTGTATGGCCTGTGGAATTTCTCCAAGCACAAGCCGGAGGCGAAGGCGCTTCTGTCGTATCTGTCCTCGCGCGAGGTGGCCGAGAAGCTGGTGGCCGCAGGCCAGGGCTACGACATCCCGCCCTATCCGTCCTTCAACGACTTCAAGACGTGGGAGGAGGAAGGCCCGCCCAAGGGCACGCTTTATCACTATCCGAACCGCGGCGGGCAGACGATCGCCGTGACATGCTCGCCGGCACCGCCGCTGATCGGCGCACAGATCTGGTCGCAGGCCATCCAGCCCAAGATGATCGTGCGCTACCTCAAGGGCGAGAAAATCGAAGCGACCCTCGATTGGGCAGCTGGCGAACTGGAGGGCTTCAAGCGCACGTAAGCACAGCGGGGCACGTGGCGGCGGTCGCAACAATCGGGCCGCCGTCACGGGACCGGTGTTTGCGGGGAAAGGTCTCGGATAGCTGCGCTTCCATGCGAAGCGCAGCTATCCGGGAATGCAGATGTGGGGCGTTACAAGCGTGACGACCTCTCTTGTGCATCGCGGTCTGCACGCATTCTCCGTCGATGCGTGCAGACCGCGGCCTTTCGCGCTAACGCTGGTGTTTGCTCGTGGTATCAGCCACGCCCTGGGAACCCACCCTCCCCTTCATGCTGAAAGCATGGCTCTGCCATGACGGGGAGGGTCGCCCTCAACACAGTTGAGGGCGGGGTGAGGTGAAGAGGCAAGCGCAACACTTGTGTGTTCTCCCCACCCCTACCCCTCCCCGCTGGGGAGGGGAATGCCAGCACGTTGTCATTCGCTAACGGGGCGACTGCGCGGTCCTCTCCCGGCGAGCCGTTGCTCGAAGTCGGAAACCATTGCTGCGAGTGAATTACGCTCGCTGTCGCTAATTCGAGCTGCCTGATCGTTCAGAACGCTTTGTATCATGTAGCATTCGGGTTCGCTGCCAATCCTGCCTCGCTTGACGACCCTCGCATAGGCCTTGGAAAATCGGCGACGGACCTCCGACAGCGATAGAATGTCTGCTTCGCGCAGCTTGGCGTCGATACGCTCAACGCTCTCCCCGTTCAGATGACGGGTGTGCTCCATAATGTCTGTGATTGCGAGACGCAGACCTCTCGATGCTGCGGCACGCCCTTTTATTTCCAACTGCTCGAGGCACGCGACAGGGTGCAGTTCAGCCGGCAGCCCGCTAATCGACATGTAGAGCTCTGTGTAGAATGCAAAGAACTTCTTTAGGTCTTCGTATTCCCGCTCAGTGAGCAGTGTTGCCATCTGGGAGCCCTCCTTGGGTCACTATGCACGCTGGCAACAAGCTTCACGTGAATGGGGATGTTGCTACCGCCGCCACGACGCATCACCGCGCGGCAGGCGGCCGTCGGGGTCGATGATCGTCACTTTGTGCGGCGCGGCGTCGGCCCAACGCCAGAGCACGAGATTTCTCGCGTGCCGATCCGCGCCCGTGGCGAAGCTCGGCACGATGATGCCGGCGAACCCCGCATCGATCAGCCGCTGTGCGATCACCTGCGATGGCACCGGCTTGCCGGTTTCGGCGAGCAGCTTCCAGGCGCAGGCCAGATCGCGGCGCGTGACGGCGAGCCGGCCTCTCTCATCTGCCGACGTCAGATCGGCAATGTCCTCGCAATCGACGTCGTAGGCCACCAGCGTGAGCGGCGGAAACCGGAAGGCGAAGCCCTGGCTCGCCTCGACGACCGCCGTCGGCCAATCGAGCGAGAGGTAGAGGGCTGCGACGCCCTTGGGATTGAAGCGGCCGCCGTGCAGTCTGGCGCCGTCGCCCGACAGCGGCGACCAGGACCAGCGCGGATTGTGGGCGCGATAGGCGACGCCCTGAAACCTCACGCGTAGCTCCCGGCCGCCACGCCATCCAGATAGGCGCGCACCAAGCCGGCCTGGCTAGTCTTCACCAAGGCTTCCGCGGTCTGATCACCGAGCGCCGGAATGCTCTGCCCGCGATACCAGCCCAAAGCCTGCGGCATGCCGCCGGCCCAGGGCGCGACACGCGTGAGGATCTCGAGCATCTCGCGCAGCCTCTGCTGCGTCTTGGGCGCCGTGACGCGGGAGAAGCGTTGCAGCGTTTCCTCGGCGAGGCCGAGGGACTGCGCCAGCGCTGCCTTCGTCATGCCGAACTCGGCCGTCACGCGATCCACATCGACGAGACCGTCGGCGAGATAGCGCGCGGCGATCATGAAGCCGTCGCCGCCTTCCGAGATGCGGCGGGCGGCGGGCTTTGCCGGCGCCTTGCCGGGAGGCTGCGCCGGGCGTTTGGCGGCTGCGGGCCTGCTCTTCGCTGCCGGTTTTGCGGTTTTAGCCATTGCCAGTCTCTTTGCCGTATTTATCAGGCATAATACCAGACACACCAAAACTGCGCAAATGCCGCGTCCGGCCCTTGACGCCGCCGGCCGCCTGCCCCTTATGTCGGGGTGTCAGCCGGCCGGACGGCCGCTGCCGCCAGCCTCGCGACTGTGGCGATCAACTGGTGGTGGAGGAAAGTCCGGGCTCCATGGACCAACGGTGGCGGCTAACGGCCGCCGGGGGCAACCCCAGGGAAAGTGCCACAGAAATCAAACCGCCATGTCCAGCTTCGGCCAGACGCGGCAAGGGTGAAATGGTGCGGTAAGAGCGCACCGCGCGGCTGGCAACAGACGCGGCAGGGCAAACCCCACCGGGAGCAAGACCAAATAGGGGTGACCGGGCGTGTGGGAAACCATGGCGCCGAGCCTGGTTCAGGCAGTCACCCGGGTTGGTCGCACGAGGCGATGCGCGAGCATCGTCCCAGATGAATGGCCGTCGCGGAGGGTAACCTCCAGACAGAACCCGGCTTACAGGCCGGCTGACGTTTTCCATCCGGGAAGAGGTTCGAAGCGGTGGCTGCCTGCTAGGTGGCTTGGCCGTGATCCGTGAGAGGCGCGGCATTGCCAGATGTCGTTCTTGGACTTGGGCTTGTTCTTGCGGTCGCGAGGATCTCCACAAATTGGAGTGGCTGCTCGGAGGGGTCTGTCCACACACGTCACGTTCCGGACTCGTTGCACGATGGGTCCCGGGGACAAGCCCACGGGATGACATCGAGGTGTGGCGCGACCCCCACCAACTTTCAGTGTCATCCTCGTGCTTGTCGCGAGGACCCATCGCTCCACAAATTCGATCGGCTGTTGGTGGCAGATGGGGTGCAACTCCGCAAACCCCACTCTTCCGGATTCGTTGCACCATGGGTCCTCGCGACCCCTTGGACCAAGTCCGAGGGCAGGAAAGTCCGAGGATGACACGGAGATTGGGGACGGGCGCAGCGATCACCGGATGCTGAGGAAACACAGGCGCGGAGTAGGGCGAGGAACAAGTCGGGGGCGGGGCGCCTCAGAAAAAAGTTATCCCCGCCGCTACAGCCGGTGTGAGGATGGTAGCGTCCCGGATCGGGCGTGCGTCTGCAGCGCGCGTCCGGAAAAATCCGGGAGTCGCGAACCGATCGCCTCACTTCGCCGGGCGCCAGACCAGCGCAGCGCCAAGAGGGGGCCCGGATTGCGGAGCCTGGGCATTCGTCAGCCCATCAAAAGCGCATAGGTCAGCGGGCGTACGAATGCCCGGGCCATCGTCGAAACCAAACCTCGCGCGGCACGTCGCGGCGAGGGGGTGACGCATTGGTCACGTCTTCGGGCAACGAGCCCGAGACGCGATCTTTTCGCAGTGTTTGCCGCTGTTCGTGAGAAAAGCGCGACTAGAGCAAGAACCGACGTATTCGATCACGGGAGCGCGACCAAGGCCGGCGGCTCCACGTCACGCCTTCTTCTCCCAACGCCCCGCGTCGGTCTGCTGCCAGTAGGTGACGGTGGCGCCTTCGGCCTTGGCGATCTTCCACTGCGCGCGCGCCGCATCCACCGCCGCGGGATCGTGGCCGTCGAAGATGCAGACAACGCGCACATAGCCACCGAAGCGCTCCGTAGTGGCGCCATCGACGAGAAAGCGCACGCCGGCGCCGTTCGGATTCTCGTCCTCGGTCGTCAGGAACACCGGTTGCTGCTCGATGTGACCCTCCGCGCGCGTGCCGTGCGGAAGGAAACTGTCCTCGCGATAGGTCCACAGCAGGCTGTCGATGGCGCCAAGACGCTCAGCACTGCCGGCCTGGATCACGGCGCGCCAGCCGCGCTGCAGCGTGCGCTCGACGAGCCCCGGCAGCACCTGCTCGAGCGTCTGCCGCTCCAGGTGATAGAACAGAACTTCCGTGCTGTTTTCCGCTGTCACGCGCACCTCTTGTAACCCGGACTCTGGCACCTATATCTGCGGGTCCGGCGCGGCGCCAGTGGATAGGCTGACGCCCGGGTTTGGCGAGGACGTTGGGCGGCCTTTCGGGTTCGCCGCTCGCTCCCGCCTCTGACGCCCCCTGCATGGGCGCACCCCGCCCCCTCCCTGCATCCACGCGGTGCAGGGAGGGGGACGCAGGCTGAAAACACTGCTGCACATCGCTCGATCAGAACATGCCTGTCGGCTTCTGGATACCGGACTGCGCCGGTATGGCGTTTTGTTTGCGTCGACTTCCGTGCCCATGACGGGGCTTGCCAATGCCAATCCGAAGAGCTCGCGCGCGCCAGTCCGCATGAGTTATTCGCTCCGAGCAAGGCGAACGACATCTGGGTACCGGCCTTCGCCGGTATGGCTTTTTTTGTGAGGCTCGGCGTATGCCCACTCGCAGGCGTCATCCCGCCGGAGGGCGGGATGCAGATGCGGCGCCGTGAGTTCTGCGGTCCATATGAGGAACTGCTGGCGCCACGGAACAGGCGGCGAGAAGGCGGCGGCCGCAATCGAGAACCTGATCGCCTACCGGTCGTAGGGGTTGTCACCCTTGCGCAGATTGAAGCGGATGGGCACGCCGGGCAGGCCGAAGGTCTCGCGCAGGCTCTTCTCCAGATAGCGCATATATGACTTCGGCAACTCGCCGGGCTGCGAGCAGAAGGCCACGAACGTCGGCGGGCGCGTCGACGGCTGCGTGATGAAGCGGATGCGGATGCGCCGCCCCTTGGACGCCGGCGGTGTGTGGCGATCCATGGCCTCGCGCAGCCAGCGATTGAGATGCGGCGTCGGCACGCGCTTGTTCCAGATCTCGCTCGCCTCGATGACGGCACGCATCAGCTTGTCCACGCCGCGCCCCGACAGCGCGGAAATCGTCACCATGGCCACGCCCGGCACTTGCGCCAGCTTCTCGGCCAGCGTGCTCTTCAGGTCGCGCAGGACCTTCTGCTTGTCCTCCACCACGTCCCACTTGTTGACGGCGATGACCAGCGCCCGGCCTTCCTGCGTCACGAGATCGCCGATGGTGAGGTCCTGATGCTCGAACGGGCGCTCGGCATCGATCAGCAGCACCACGACCTCGGCGAAGCGGATGGCCCGCACCGCATCGCTGGCGGACAGCTTCTCGGCGGTCTCGGTGATGCGCGCCTTGCGCCGCAGGCCCGCCGTATCGAACAGGCGAATGGTGCGGCCCTGCCAGTCGAGGTCCGTAGCGATGGCATCGCGTGTCAGGCCCGGCTCCGGCCCGGTGATCATGCGCTCCTCACCGAGGATCGCATTGACCAGCGTCGACTTGCCGGCGTTGGGACGGCCGACGATGGCGACGCGCAGCGGACGATGCTGCTCCGCGACCTCGGGCTCGTCCGGTTCCTCGTCGTCGAAGTCGTCCTTGCTACGCTTTTTCCTCACCTTGGCCTTCAGGCCGAGAGCAGCGAGCGCGTCGCTTTCGAGATCCCCCAGGCCCTCGCCGTGCTCGGCCGAGATCGCCACCGGCTCGCCGAAGCCCAGCTGGAAGGCTTCATAGAAACCGTCCCGGCCGGCGCGGCCCTCGCATTTGTTGGCGACGAGCACGATCGGCTTGCCCGAGGCCCGCGCCAGGCGCGCAAACTCGGCGTCGGCCGGCGTGATGCCTTCGCGCGCATCGAACACGAACAGAACCGCGTCGGCCGCGCGCATGGCGCCTTCGGTCTGGGCCCGCATGCGGGCCGCAATCGATCCGGCCGGTGCTTTCTCCAAGCCGGCCGTATCGATGATGGTGACGCGATGGCCGCCCAGTTCCCCCTCGGCCTCGCGCCGGTCGCGCGTCAGGCCCGGCATGTCGGACACGAGCGCCGTGCGCTTGCCCGTGAGCCGGTTGAACAGCGTCGACTTGCCGACGTTCGGGCGTCCGATGATGGCGACGGAGGGCAGCATGGGTGATGGATGTTCCCGCTCGGCACTGCCTGCGAACGCCGCAAGCACGAACCCACAGTAACGCAATCTAGTGCGCGCGGCTCACGCAGAAGGCAACGGCACTCGACAGCGCCTCGCGCGGCGCCGACGCCGGGAAGATCGCGAGCCCGTCGGTGGCGATGGCGCCATAGTGGCGGGCGCGTTCCAGCGTCGCCTCGATGGCCTTGTGCTTCTTCATCAGCCCGATGGCGTGATCGAGATCGCCGTCGTTGATCTCGCCGTCGGCCAGTGTGCGCTGCCAGAACTTGCGCTCGGCGGCATCGCCGCGCCGGAACGAGAGAATGACGGGCAGCGTGATCTTGCCCTCGCGGAAGTCGTCGCCGACGGACTTGCCAAGACGCTTGCTGTCGCCCGAATAGTCGAGCGCGTCGTCCACGAGCTGGAAGGCGATGCCGAGGTTTTTGCCGTAGGACCTCAAGGCAGCCTGCTCGTCGGACGGCCGGTTCGCCACGGCCGCACCGACTTCGGCCGCAGCCGAGAACAGCGCCGCCGTCTTGGCGTTGATGATGGCGAGGTACTCGTCCTCCGTCGTCGCCGTGTTCTTGGCGGCGGCGAGTTGCATCACCTCCCCTTCGGCGATGACGGCGGCGGCGTTGGAGAGGATCTTGAGGGCCGCCAGCGAGCCGACATCGACCATCATGCGGAACGCCTGCCCGAGGAGGAAATCGCCGACCAGGACGCTCGCCTGGTTGCCCCACACGAGGCGGGCGGACGGTTTGCCGCGGCGGTAGTCGCTGTCGTCGACGACGTCGTCGTGCAGCAGCGTCGCGGTATGCATGAACTCGACCGCGGCCGCGAGCTTGACGTGGCCCTCGCCGCCATAGCCCGAGAGCTTGGCCGACGCGATCGTCAGCATGGGCCGTAACCGCTTGCCGCCTGAATCGATAAGATGATGAGCGAGCTTGGGAATCAGCTCGACGTCGGAGACCGCCTTGTCGAGGATCAGGTGGTTGACGGCACCCATGTCCGCAGCGGCCAGGTCGAGCAGCGGCTGCAGGCTGGCTACCGGATCGCGCGCTTCATCGAGAGGGACGACAACACCCAAGGCATGTTCCTGAAGTCAATTCTAACTCAAGCGGTTATACTTATGGCCTAAATGGGGTCAAGTCGTTTCCCCCGCCCATCGAGGTGACCATGCGCAGCATCCTGGAAACGACCGATGCGGTCGTCGTGAGCTATGTCGAAGCCCTGCTCCGGGAGGCCGGAATTGGGCTGCATGTCGCCGACGTGAACATGAGCAGTGTCGAAGGTTCAATCGGTATTTTCCCGCGCCGCGTGCTGGTGAAAGAAGACCAGTGGCACAAGGCCCGCCGCATTCTCGTGGATGCGGGGCTGGCCGCCTGGCTCCCGGCGGAGGGAGCCGCACGTGCCTGATGCGATGGAACAATTCGGTCAGGCGGCGGACCGTCCTCCGGACGTCACCGATGACGTGTTCCTCGGCGGTGCGCTGCACATCCTGCAGCCGAAAGCCGGATACCGCGCCGGCCTCGATGCCGTGCTGCTGGCGGCAGCCTGCGGCGTCGCTCCGGGCAGCGCGGCACACGTGCTCGATGCAGGCGCGGGCGTCGGCGTCGTGGGTCTCTCGGTCGCCCGGCGGATCGAGACGACCCGCGTCACGCTCGTCGAAATGGAGCCCGAGCTGGCTGAGCTGGCACGGCAAAACGCCGAGCGCAACGAGCTGAGCGAGCGCGTCCGCGTCGCTATCGCCAACGTCGCCGATGGCGGCAGCGCATTCAATGCTGCATCCGAGAGCCTGACGCCAGCGACCTTCACGCACGTGCTCGCCAACCCGCCGTATTATGCCGCAGGCCGCGGGACGAAGCCGGCAAGCCGGCTGAAAACTGCCGCGCATCAGATGCCCTGGGATGACGTCGATGCGTGGATCAGGTTCCTGGCGACAGCCGCCACCTCCGACGGCATTGCCACCCTCATTCACCGCGCCGACGCTCTGGGGTCGCTACTGTCGGCACTGGATGGGCGTTTCGGGGCCGTCAAGGTTCTCCCCGCATTTCCACGCCCTGGCGCCAGCGCCAATCGCGTCATCATCCAGGGCGTGAAAGGCAGCCGCGCGCCGCTCCGGATCCTTCCGGGGCTCATCCTGCACAACGACGACAACTCGTTCCGTCCCGAGGTCAACGCCATCCTGCGCCACGGTGCGGCCCTGCACATGGATGCGCTGTAGAGCGCGATCGTTTCTCATGGAAGCACTTCCGGCTTCCATGAGTCCGCGCGGAGCGCGGCTCCGCCGCGACCGGTGAATCGCCCTCTAAACTTATGACGTGGAGCAGGATTCACGTTTCGGCCGAAGCGCTTCGTATAGGCAGCGATGCCACCCGAAACGATCCTGCCCTAGGCAGGGCCGCTCCCGGCGCCCATATCTGCCGCACAAGGCGATCTGCGAACCGGAGCACTGGCAATGATGTTCTTCTCACGTCCCCCGACCGTGCCGGTGCTGCGGTTCTCCGGGCCGATCGGCATGGTCACGCCCATGCGGCCGGGTTTGTCCATCGGCGGCGCGGCGGGCGCGATCGAGAAGGCCTTCGCCATGTCGAAGCTGCCAACGGTCGCCATCATCATCAACTCGCCCGGCGGCTCGCCGGTGCAATCTCACTTGCTTTTCAAGCGCATCCGCCAGCTCGCCACCGAGAAGGGCAAGCGCGTCTATGTCTTCTGCGAGGACGTCGCGGCCTCCGGCGGATACTTCCTGGCGGTCGCCGGCGACGAGATCTACGCCGACCCCTCCTCCATCGTCGGCTCGATCGGCGTCATCTCGGCGAGCTTCGGGCTTGAGAAGGCCATCGCCAAGCTCGGCATCGAGCGGCGCGTCTATACGGCCGGCGTGAACAAGGGTTCCCTCGACCCGTTCCTCCCCGAGAAGCCGGAGGAGATCGAGCGCCTGAAGGCCATCCAACGCGACGTTCACGACATTTTCATCAACATCGTCAAGGAGCGGCGCGGCACGCGCCTGAAGGCAAACGATGCCGATTTGTTCACGGGCGCCTTCTGGTCCGGTCCCAAGGCGCTGGAGCTCGGTTTGATCGATGGAATCGCCGATATCCGCACGCGCATGCGCGAGTTGCATGGCGAAAAGGTGCGCCTGCGCGTGGTCTCCATGGAGGGCGGCGGATGGCTCTCGCGCCGGCTGCGGCGCCTGCAGACCCTGGGCGACATTGCGACGCCCTCGCTTGCCCTACCTTCGTCACTGGGCGATGATTTGCTTTCGGCAATCGAGGTCCGCGCGCTCTGGTCGCGGTTCGGCCTTTGAGTTAGGAGTCGACGGAGGGAGATGATGCCTCATCTCATTGGCTTGATGGTGATCGGCGCCGGCTTGTATGCGGGCTATCGCGCTCTGGCGCGGGGCGCTGCGCGAATGACGGAAAGCCTGCAGCGGGCGGAAGCAGAGGTGCGTGTGCGACCGCTCAATGAAAAGCACATGGGTACGCTCGTGTACGATCCCATGACCGGCGTCTATCGGCCGAAGGATAACCGCTAAGCGGCCCTCGTGTCCGATATCCCGGGCCCACGAATTCAAATGGCAGCCATTCGGCTGCCATTGTCTTTCTAGGACCTACAATCCGGATGACGCGACGGAGCGTTTGCGTATAGTGCGCGCAAACGCAGCCATCCGCGCCAGATCATGCAGAAAAAAGCAGCCAAACCGGACCCGTCCCTTCCGGGCCTCCGCCCCAAAGAGTCGTTCCAGGACCTGATCCTGACGCTGCAGCAGTTCTGGGGCGCGCAGGGCTGCGTGGTTCTCCAGCCCTACGACATGGAGGTCGGCGCGGGAACCTTTCACCCGGCCACCACGCTTCGTGCCCTGGGGCCGCACACCTGGAATGCGGCCTACGTGCAGCCGTCGCGGCGGCCCAAGGATGGGCGCTACGGCGAAAACCCCAACCGCATGCAGCACTACTACCAGTTCCAGGTGATCATGAAGCCGGCACCGGCCGACATCCTGGACCTGTATCTGAAAAGCCTCGATGCCATCGGCATCGATACCGCGACCAACGACATCCGCTTCGTCGAGGACGACTGGGAGAGCCCGACGCTCGGCGCCTGGGGCCTCGGCTGGGAGGTGTGGTGCAACGGCATGGAGGTGACGCAGTTCACCTACTTCCAGCAGGTTGGCGGCTTCGACTGCTCTCCCGTGCCCGGGGAGATCACCTATGGGCTCGAGCGCCTCGCCATGTACGTGCAGGGCGTGGACCGTGTGTTCGATTTGAACTTCAACGGCCGCATGGACGACCGCAAGCTGACCTACGGCGACGTCTTCCTGCAGGCCGAGCAGGAATACTCGCGCTACAATTTCGAGCACGCCGACACGGCGGCGCTACTGCAGCACTTCCGCGACGCGGAGACGGAATGCAAGGCGCTGCTGCAGAAGGGTGCGCCCACGGCCAGTGACAACGACAAGCGCCACCTGATGGCGCTGCCGGCCTACGATCAGTGCATCAAGGCGAGCCACATCTTCAACCTGCTCGATGCGCGCGGGGTGATCTCCGTCACCGAGCGTCAGAGCTACATCCTGCGCGTGCGCGAGCTAGCCAAAGCCTGCTGCAGTGCCTGGCTGCAAACAGCGGGGGGCGGAGCGTGATCTCTGCCAAGCTCGCCGGTGCAGTGATCCTCGGCGTACCGCTGCTCCTGGTCGCCTGGGTGCTGTTGAGGCGGCAGGCACGTGCCGTGTTCTGGTTTGCCGTCGCGCTGATCCTGGTCGGGCTCGGCTATCTTGCTGCGACCGGCGCGACGGACGACATTGCGAGACGCATTCTGCCTGGCAGCGCTCTGCAGGTCTTGGGCTGATTGGGAGTGATGATGATGAGCACACCGAAAACCCTACTCGAAATGGCCGGCGCGGATCTCAATCCGCCGCCGCTGGCGAAGTCTGCGCTCGTCATCATCGATGCGCAGAACGAATATCTCGACGGCAAGCTGCCGCTGCCGGGCGTGCGGCCCGCCGTAGATGCCCTTGCCCGTCTCCTTGCCAAGGCGCGGGCCGCGGGCGCTCCGGTCGTGCATATCGCCCACAAGGGCCGGGCCGGCGGCTTGTTCGATCGCGACGGTCATGGCGGCGCCATCATCGAGGCGGTGCAGCCGGCCGGTGGCGAGATCATCATCGAGAAGCCGCTGCCCAATGCCTTCGCGCAGACCGATCTCGACGCGGAGCTGAAGGTGCTCGGGCGTCCGTCGCTCGTCATCGCCGGCTTCATGACGCACATGTGCGTCAGCTCCACGGCGCGCGCGGCGCTCGATCTCGGCTACAAGGCCACCATCGCCGCCGATGCGGCGGCCACACGCGACCTGCCGGATCCGCTTGGCGGCGTCATCACAGCCGACGCGTTGCATCGCGCCGCCCTCGCGGAGCTTGGTGACCGCTTTGCCGTCATCACGACAGTTGATCGGATCCGGGGCCCGTAAAGCGCTAATCTCCCCTCTCCCGTACTTACGGGGTGAGGGGCAGCTCCAAACACTGAGCAAGCTTCCGCCCCTCACCCTAACCCTCTCCCCATAAAGAATGGGGAGAGGGAATAAACCATCAGGCGGCACCATGTCTGAACTGCTTCTTGAATTGTTCTCCGAAGAGATCCCGGCGCGCATGCAGGCTCGCGCGGCCGAGGATTTGAAGCGGCTCATGACCGATGGGCTGAAGGCCCAAGGTTTGGATGGCGGCAAAGCGCACGCCTTCGTCACCCCGCGCCGCCTGACACTCGTCATCGAGGACATGCCGGCCAAGTCGCCGGCCGTCAGCGAGGAACGCAAGGGCCCGCGCGTCGGCGCCCCGGCGCAGGCCATCGCCGGCTTCGTGAAGTCCGCCGGCCTTGGCTCCATCGACGAGGCGACCGTCGTCAAGGACGACAAGAAGGGCGACTTCTACGTCGTGCGCATCGAGAAGGCCGGACGCGAGGCCGCCGATATCGTCGCCGGGCTCGTGCCGGAGGTGATCGTCAAGTTTCCCTGGCCCAAGTCCATGCGCTTCAATCGGGCTCTGGATAGTCAAGGCGCGGAGCTCCGCTCCGACAAAGGCGCCGAGCTGCGTTGGGTGCGCCCGCTTCACTCCATCGTCTGCGAGCTCGACGGCAAGGTCGTGCCGTTCGCGGTCGCGGGCATTCCAGCCGGCGCCATTACGCGCGGCCATCGCTTCCACGGCAACGAGGACATCAAGGTCGACGGCTTCGTCGACTACGCCAAGAAGCTCAAAGCGCACAAGGTGCTGCTGCTCTCCTCGGAGCGCATCGAGATGATCCGCGAGCAGGCCGAGGCGCAGGCGCGGTCGCATCAGCTCGCCCTCGTTGCCGATGAATCGCTGCTGGCAGAGAACGCCGGCCTCACCGAATGGCCGACGGTGCTCATGGGGAGCTTCGACGAGGCGTTTCTCGAAGTGCCGGCCGAATGCCTGATGCTGTCCATGAAGCAGCACCAGAAATGCTTCTCGCTCACGCATCCGCGCACCGGCAAGCTCGCCAACAAATTCCTGGCCGTGTCGAACCTGATCGCCAAGGACGCCGGCAAGCAGATCATCGCCGGCAACGAGAAGGTCATCGCGGCACGGCTATCGGATGCACGCTTTTTCTGGCAGCAGGACCTGAAGCGGCCCCTCGACGAGATGGCCCTGGCATTGAAGGACATCACGTTCCACGACAAGCTCGGCAGCCAGTGGCAGCGCGTGGAGCGCGTGGCGGATCTGGCCTATCAGATCGCCGGATCGGTCGATGCCGTTCCCGAGGACGCGCGCCGGGCGGCGCAGTTGAGCAAGGCCGACCTCGTCTCCGGCATGGTCGGCGAGTTCCCGGAGCTGCAGGGCCTGATGGGCCGCTACTATGCCGAGGCCGCGAAGACGAAGCCCGAGATCGCGCGTGCCATCGAGCTGCACTACAAGCCCAAGGGTCCTTCCGACACCGTGCCGCGCGTCGATGAAGGCGATGCTGTCGCCGTGGCCGTGGCGCTCGCCGACAAGCTCGACATGCTGGTCGGTTTCTGGGCGATCGAAGAGAAACCCACGGGCTCGGGCGATCCCTTCCAGCTGCGGCGCGCAGCCCTCGGCATCATCCGCATCGTACTGGAGAACGACCTGCGCGTACCGTTGCGCCTGCTGATCCAGCATCATTTCACAGAGCGGCTCGGCGAAGGCACGGCCAAGCTCAGTCCTCCCGCGGTGTTGCTCAAAGGCGTGGATGCCTACGCGCTGGCGCTCGATCTTCTGTCGTTCTTCGCCGATCGCCTGAAGGTGCATCTCCGCGAGAAGGGAGCCCGCCACGACCTGATCGATGCCGTATTCGCCCTCGGCGAGCAGGACGACCTGGCGCTGATGGTGAAACGCGTCGAAGCGCTCGCCGATTTCCTGAAGACCGATGACGGCGCCAACCTGCTGGCCGGCGTCAAGCGCGCCTCCAACATCCTCGCCATCGAGGAGAAGAAGGACAAAGTGCCCGTGACCGGCACGCCCGATGGTGCGCTCCTTGTCGCGCCGGAGGAGAAGGCGCTCGCGGCAGCCATCGCCAAGGTGAAATTCGACACCAAGGCGGCGATCAACGTGGAGAACTTCGCCGGGGCCATGCGCGCGCTCTCCGAGCTGCGTGCGCCGGTCGATGCCTTCTTCAACAAGGTGACCGTCAATGCCGAGGACCCGAAGCTGCGCGTCAACCGCCTGCGGCTCTTGTCGGAGATCCGCGAAGCGACGTTGAGCGTCGCCGACTTCTCCAGGATTGCGGGCTGACGTCGATGGACAGGCACCTCTTCGTCTACGGCACGCTGATGACTGCGGCCGAAGGCGCGGGTCTTGGAAAGCCGCAGCGCGCGAGGCTGCAGCGCGAGGGCGTCAGCCTCGGCGCGGCAACGATCCAGGGCCGGCTCTACGATCTGGGACGCTATCCGGCGCTCGTGGCCTCGGATCGCGCCGCGGATCAGGCTCACGGCGAAGTGTTCCGCCTCACCAACCCCATCAGCTCGTTCCGCTGGCTCGACGTCTACGAGAATGTCGTGCCGGGCTCACCGGCCAACGAATACGAACGCGTGGTCCGCCCTGTTCGCTGTAGCTCCGGCGGGGACATTCGGGCCTGGGTCTATCTCTACATCGCCGATCTCGGCACGCGCCGTCCCGTCACGGGTGGGCGCTGGCAACCGCGCTGATCACATAGTCGCGGGGCGCAGGCGCAGCCGCGTGCGGAACCAGATCGCCACCAACGGCAGCATGACGGCAGCAACGGCATAGACGGGTGGCGCTCCCCAGGTGTCGACGACCGGGGCCGCCAGCGCGACACCAAGCGACTGCCCGAGGAACAGGGAGAGCGCGAACATCGAGACGCCCAGCGCGCGCGATTGCGGCGCCATCTGCGTGGCGTTGGTCTGCAGTGTGTTGTGCAGCATATAGAAGCCGAGCCCCATGACGGCGATCGCCGGTGCCGCCCAGGCGACGCCCGGCGCCAGCGCCAGGAGGGTGTAGCTGGCGGCAAGCAGCAGACCTCCGACAAGCACGAGCCCGCGCTCGCCGAACCTGTGAAAAAGACGCTTGGCACTGAGCGAATAGGTCAGCGCCCCCGCGCCATAGACCGCGAGAACCACACCCACGAGCGCAAAACTCACGCCGAAGCGATGATGCAGGTCGGCGCCGATGAAGGCGAACGCGCCGAACATCGCAAAGGCTTCGATGAACACCACGGCCAGCATGAGCCGCACCCACGGACTGGCGAAGAGGTCGCGCATGTCAGACAGCATCGACCTCCAGCCGGACGTCGCGGGCGCAGCTACCGGCTGTGCACCCGGATTGGCCCGCAGCTCCAGCAGCATGCTGGCTCCCGCCAGGATGTGAATCATACCCACGATAATGAAAACGGAATGCCAGCCGAACGCATCGCCAAGGAAGCCTCCGGCGATCTGACCCAGCACGATGCCTGTGAACTGTGCCGATAGGAAGCGCGCCAGCACCGGTTGGCGGGTCGCGAACGAGAAGGCGTCGCCGATCCAGGCGAAGGCCAGAGGAATGATTGCCGCAGCCATGGCACCGGACAGGAAGCGCATGGCGACCAGCGCTTCCATCGATGTCGCAAACGAGCCGGCAATCGTGAAAACCCCGGCGCCGATCGAGGCCAGGGCGCCGATCTTGTATTTGCCCTGGCGATCGCCGACCGGCCCCCAGACGAGCTGCAGCAGGCCATACGCAACGGCGAACGCCGTCACGATGGCCGATGCCGCGCCGGGCGTCGTCGAAAAGGCGTGCGCCACCTGTGGCAGCAGCGGATCGCACACGCGCAGGTTCATGGAGCTGGAAAATGCGGCAGCCGAGAACAGAAGGATGGTGCGACGCGGTACGCTGATGCCAGTCGCTGCCGGAAAATCGTTCACCAGGTCACTCCAGACGGCGCTCGCTCGGTTGGATGGGGCGCACCGCCCGATATATCAAACCAGTGAGGGCCCACAATCTTGACTATGGGCTAACGCTGCACCGCAAAAAAGTCGAGCGGAGACGTGCGCCGCATAGCGGGCATGCACGCCATCGCACTCTTCAACTACTTGCAGACGCGCTTGGAGCCATCCCGGCCGTGACGGGCCAGATCGAGGTGGAAATGATCGTGGTGCATGCGATCGGCTTCGGGACCCAGGACGGTCGAGAACTCGCGGCAGGCGCCATCGTGCACGGCGCGCAGGAAGGCCTGCTCGCGTTCTTCGCCGCGCCACCCTCCCTTCACGGTCACGACGTTGCCGTCGCTGAGAAGGAATGATCCGATGTCGATGGCATTGGCGTGTCCGTGCTCGGACAGACGCCCGCCATGCACGTGATTGATCGCGCGGCATGAGTAGGAGGCCGCCACGCGCAGCTCCACCAGGTCGCGGCCGAAGTGATAGCGCGCCGCCGGACGCACCGTCTCGCGTACCCAGCGCTCGACCGCCGGCACCATCGGGCACCGCAGCATGGCCGCAGGTTTGAGATGCACATAGCCGTCGGCAACTGCCGACATTTCGAACGGCTTGAGGGCGCCGCACGGCTCGGGGCCGCCGAGGGAGGCACGTTCAACAAGGAAGGGATTGGAGCGGACAAAGCCCGACGCGAGGCACTGGCGCTCTTCGTCCGCCCGCCACGGCTCGTTCTTGAAAACGAATGTCGGCGCGCTGCTACAGCCCCAAAGGACGAGCAAACCGCCGGCCAATAACGCGGGAATTACGCAACTTCGCCACATGGACGGCATGGTACGTCGAATACGGTAAACAAGCCGTCAACCATGACGGCCCGACGTACACTGAAGCATTTCTCCTTGTCGCCTTTGGGGCTCTACAGGCGCGACTTTGCGGCGAAGTGAGGATTTTCTATTCGCGGTATCCGCCGTCCATGTAGCGCCGCCACATGCGCTCGCCGATCATGCAGTCGACGGGATCGGGCAGCTCTCGCGCGGTTGCCTGCGCGCGGATGACCCGCGCCTGCGGCTCGGGACGCAGATCCGAGATCTCGAGGATGAGCTTGCGGCGTGTGGCCGTACGGAATTCTCCGCGCTCGCGCACGGAAATCACGAAAGCGCCCGTGCCGCCGATCACGCAGTTCGCGTAGTACTGCTCCAGATTGTTGATGTCGAAGAAGCCAGACGGTTGATCCCGCTTCAGAATAATCGGCAGGCCGTTGATGACGATGCCTTGTGTCACGAGGTCGTCGCGGGCCTTCTCAGCCCCGATGCCGGAATTGTTGGGTCCGTCGCCGGAGACATCGACCACGCGCCGCGTCGCCTTGTAGGGGCTGGTGTCGAGCTGCCGGCCCGAGTAGGTCAGAGCACCCGATATCGACGTCATGCGTGCTCGGGAGATCGGGGCGGCCTCGAGCTTGTCGGCGAACTCATTGGCAGCCTGCGGGCTGTCGATCATTGTCCAGGGCAGCACGGTCTGCTGCGTGAGTTGCCCCGCCCACTCGACGTAGGTCACAGCAATACGCCCTGTGGCCCCGGCGGCGATGGCATTCCAAACTTCGGCATCGCGAAACGCTGCCACATAACCGTCGCGCTGCAGGCGCTGCTCATCCATGTCCATGGACAGTGACACATCGACCGCCAGGACAAGGGCCAGGTCGACGGCCATATCCGATTGCGCTGACGCCGAGGGGGAAAAAGCAATGCCGGCGCAGAAGGCGCCGATAGCCAAGAGGACCGCCGAAAGGAGCTTGGACAGACACCTCATGTGTGAAGTGTGCCATGACCCTGGCACATTGGCCAAGCCGTCTCACGAAAGGGTGAGTGAACCGGCGCACGGCGACAATGTGCAGCCCGGTGCCGCAGGGGCTGGAGAATCGGCCAAAGAGTTGTATGCTCGCACCTCGATAAACCGCGGAACTTTTGGGGGATTACCCGTGGGGACATCAACCCGCTCGCACAAGCTTGCAGCAGTGGACGTGACGCCGCTCAATGCCTCCGTCGTGGCTGCGGTGCGGACGCTGGAGCTGGAGGGTGAAGGCATCGCCGCGCTGCGCGCGGCCCTCCAGAACGGCATGGGTGGGGCTTTCGTCCGCGCGGTCGAAACGCTCGCCAAGGCACGCGGCCGCGTCATCGTAACCGGCATCGGCAAGTCCGGCCACGTCGGCCAGAAGATCGCCGCCACCTTCGCGTCCACCGGCACACCTGCCTTTTTCGTGCACCCGTCCGAGGCGTCGCATGGCGACCTCGGCATGATCACGCCCGACGATGTGATCCTGGCCATCTCCTGGTCGGGCGAGACCGTCGAGCTGAAGAACATCATCATCTACACGCGCCGCTTCACGGTGCCCCTGATCGCGCTGACCTCCCGCGAGGACTCCGCGCTCGGCAAGGCATCGGATGTGGTGCTGGAGCTGCCGAAGGCGAAGGAAGCCTGTCCGCATGGGCTGGCGCCGACGACCTCGACGACCATGCAGCTGGCCCTTGGCGACTGCCTCGCCATCGCCCTGCTGGAGGTGAAAGGCTTCACCGCGCGCGACTTCAAGGTCTTGCATCCCGGCGGCTCACTCGGCGCGCAATTGAAGTTCGTGTCCGACCTGATGCACAAGGATGAGCGCCTGCCGCTCGTCAATCACGACCGGGTCATGAGCGAGGCTCTGGTCATCATGACCGAGAAGAGCTTCGGCTGCCTCGGCGTCATCGATGCTTCGGGCAAGCTCGTCGGCATGATCACCGACGGCGACCTGCGCCGCCACATGGGCCCCAACCTGATCAATGCCCGCGCCGGCGACATCATGACCCGCAAGCCCAACACGCTGCCGCCGGACATGCTGGCCTCGGCCGCGCTGGAGAAGTTCAACACGCTGAAGCGCACGCAGATGTTCGTCGTCCAGAACGGCTTGCCCGTCGGCGTCCTGCACGTGCACGACCTGCTGCGCGCCGGCGTCGCCTGATCAGGCGCGCTCGACGCGCAGGACCGTGCCCTCGCTCGCCGTGACCCGAACCTGAGTTCCAGCCGCAGCATCAAGTCCCTCGACAGGCCAGAGCGTATCGCCGATGCGCACCTTGCCGCGCCCGGCGATGATCGGCTCCTCCAACAGGCAGAGGCGGCCGACGCACTGGGTGCCACGCTTGTTGAGGTCGGGTTGATCGCTCCGGGAGACATCCGGGTGCGCCCAGACGAAATCGATCACGATGTCGAGGGCTATGGCGGCAATCCCTGCCAGCACCAGCCAGGCACCGTAAGGCGCATTCTCATAGAGCCGGACAATGCCGACGAGGCAAAGCCCCAATCCCGCCCACGGCAGCACGAGGCTTACAACCGCGATGCACCAGGCAACGCCACTCGGGCTATGTTCAGGCGTCCTCACGCTCCACAACCAGCACCGTGCCGTTCACACCGTTGACCTTCACGCGCGTGCCGGCGGCAGCATCGGCACCTTGCACAGGCCACAGAGTATCGCCGACCTTGACCTTGCCGCGGCCATCCCGGATGGGCTCCTCGACGATGAACGAGCGCCCGATGTACTGGGCCCCGCGCACGTTGAGATCGGGCAGATCGCTCTGGGCATTCTCCGGGCGCGCATAGCGGCGGACGAGAAAGACGGTCGCCACCGAGACCAGCGCGAACAGGATGAGCTGCCATTGCCAGGCGAATCCGAGTGCAAGGGCCAGCAAGCCCACCAGGATCGCAGAAACGCCAAACCACATGAAATGCACACCCGGGACAATGGTCTCGAGGGCAAACAGGACGATAGCCAGGAGCAGCCAATTCCAGGGACCCAGGCCGGCAAGAAAATTAGTCAGCCACATCGTTCGTCATCCATCGCTGTACGGGCTTCACGCTAGCACACAACGACGTCAGACTTTTGGCACGCTGCCGGAGCCCGCGCGGGAGTTGGGTTTGGCGTCCTTGCCGAAGGCCTCGCCGGCGATCTCGGCGATGCCGGCCAGGGAGCCGAGAACAGACGACGCATCGAGCGGCATCATCAGGACCTTCTGGTTCGGCGACCGGGCGAGAGCTTCCAGCGCTTTCATATAGTTGTTGGCGACGAAGTAGTTGATAGCCTGCACGTTGCCGCTGGCAATCGCCTGCGAGACCACCTCGGTCGCCTTCGCTTCGGCCTGGGCGGCACGCTCGCGCGCCTCCGCGTCGCGGAAGGCAGCTTCCTTGCGGCCCTCGGCCGCCAGCATCACAGCCTGCTTCTCGCCCTCGGCCTTGAGGATGGCAGCCTGCCGCTGCCCCTCGGACTCCAGGATCTGCGCGCGCTTCTCGCGCTCAGCCTTCATCTGCCGCGCCATGCTGTCGACGAGGTCGCGCGGCGGCGCGATGTCCTTGATCTCGATGCGGGTCACCTTCACGCCCCAGGCTTCCGTGGCGTTGTCGACGACATGCAGCAGCTTGGCGTTGATCTGATCACGATTGGACAACAGCTCGTCCAGATCCATGGAGCCCATGACCGTGCGGATGTTGGTCATCGTCAGATTGACGATGGCCGACTCCAGCTGGTTGACCTCGTAGGCGGCCTTCGCCGCGTTCAAGACCTGGAAGAAGTTGACGCCATCGACGGTGACCATGGCGTTGTCGCGCGTGATGATGTCCTGCGACGGGATATCGATCACCTGCTCCTTCATGTTCATCTTGGCGCCGACCCGCTCCATCACCGGAACGAGAATGTGCAGCCCAGGTGTCAGGGTCCGCGTATAGCGGCCGAAGTTTTCGACCGTCCAGTTGTAGCCCTGCGGCACGACCTTGACGGTCGACCAGAGCGCCATGACCACCAGCGCGATCACAACCGCGCCGAAAATGCCAAGACCGCCAAAGATATCCATAATCCCCTCCCGGATGCACCAGCACCGCAATGACCCGACTACAGCCTAATGGCCAATATCGCGTAAATAAGACGGCAATAAGCGATATTTTTTGAAACAACCATAATTGGTTGCGTATTCAAATATTACAGAGGGATTAAGGAGATAATGCGCGCTCGTGAAATACGGCGGTCAAACCCACCCGGACAGCTCGCGCCTGACGATGCGCTCCAGGAGGCGCATGCCGTCCTCACCGTCGTTCAGCGCCGGAATGTAGGTGAAATCCGTCCCGCCGTTCTCGATGAAGTATTTCCGGTTCTCCACATCGAGCTCTTCGAGCGTTTCCAGACAGTCGGCGGTGAAGCCTGGAGCCACCACGGCCAGGCTCTTCGTACCTGAAGCCGCAAGCTTGCGTATCGTCTCGTCGGTGTAAGGCTGCAGCCAAGGGTCATTGCCGAAACGGGATTGGAATGAGGTGACCCAGCGGCTCTCGGGAAATCCGAACCGCGCCTGCAGCAGCCGTGACGTCGCCAGGCACTGCGCCTGATAGGGGTCGCCCTGATCCCGGTACTTTTCCGGCATGCCGTGAAAACTGACGAGCAAGACCTCCGGCTCGACGCTCAACGTCGCAAGGTGTTTCCGGATCGAGCTTTCCAACGCATCGATGTAGGCGGCGTCCTCGTACCACGGCGGCGCAATCCGAACGGATGGCTGCCTGCGCATCTCCATCAACGCACGGAAAGCCTCGTCGCACGCCGTGGCCGTCGTTGCCGCCGCATATTGCGGATAGAGCGGTACGAGCAGAATGCGATCGCAGCCTTGCGCCTGAAGCCACTGCAGGCGGCTTTTCGTTGACGGATTGGCGTAGCGCATCGCCCAATCCGTGAGGATGCGCGGCTCGCCTTTCAGCATCGCGCCGAGTTGTTCCGCCTGCGATCGCGTGATCGTCTTCAGCGGGCCTTCATCGCGCTTCGTATTCCAGATCGACGCGTAGTCGCGGCCCTTGGGACCGGGGCGCACGGTGAGGATGATGAGATTGAGGATCGGCCACCATTTCCAGCGCGGCTCCTCGATCACCCGCCGGTCCGACAGGAATTCCTTCAGGTAGCGACGCATGGACCAATAGTCCGTGCCATCCGGCGTGCCAAGGTTGAGCAGGAGCACGCCTATGCGTCCACCGCCCGCCGACTGGTGCGCGGATGGCGTCTCGCCTGCGGCGATGCCGGATGCACTGTGCAATTGCATTGACGTTGAACCTGACGGAATTCGCCGCTCAATCGAGGGTGCGCAGCAGCTCGGAGAACAGTCGGCACCGGGGCACCAGCGAGGACACCAGCAGGTGCTCCTCGAACGTGTGTGCGCCGCCACCGTCCACGCCCAACCCGTCCAGGGTGGCACATCCGAGCGCGCCGGTAAAATTGCCGTCGCTGCCGCCGCCGAAGGATCCGTGCCGGAGCTCGAAACCGATCTCCGCCGCCAGGATGCGGGCCTTCTCGTAGAGCGCCATTGTGGCCTGGTGCGGCTGCCAGAGCGGCCGGACCGGTCCACGCTCGAGGGTAAAGCGCACGCCGTCGCGCTCACCTTCGATCGCCTGCATGCGCGCGCCGACCTCGTCGAAGATGTCCTGGGTCGGAGCAACCGTCAGCACCTCGGCCCGGCACTCGATCGGCATGACGTTGACAAAGGTTCCGCCCGCCACCTTGCCGACGCTGAACGTCATGCCACGCTCGAAATCCGTCATCTCCTCGACCTGCTCGATGACCCGAGCCATGGCCCGGATCGCACTGCGGCCCTGCCGGTTGTTTGCGCCCGCATGAGCCGGACGTCCCTGCGCGGCAATCCAGAAGCGCTGAAATGCAAACCGGCCGGTGACGATGACACCATTCTTGCACGGCTCCGTCACGAGCACGTACTTGTGCCGGCGCGCCTCCGCCTCGATCCGCTCACGCGAGGACGGGCTGCCCACCTCCTCGTCGGGAATGAACATGAATGTGACAGGCAGCTTTGTGTCCACGCCATTGTTTTTCAGAATGCGCAACGCGTGCGCGGCGATCCAAGCGCCACCCTTCATGTCGTAGATGCCGGGGCCGAAGTAACGATCGCCATCCCGGCGCAGCGGCAGACGGCCTTCCAGCGTGCCGACCAGGTGCACCGTGTCGAGATGCGACAGGATCAGGACGCCGGCATCAGCCGCGCCGTCGCCGCCGCCCAACCGAGCGATCACGATGTCGCCGAAACCGCCGGTTCCCGGCACCCGCTCGATTCGCCCGCCCAAGGACTGCATCTCGCCGGCGGCCAGATCCATCATCCTGTTGACGCCATCGCGATGTGTCGTCGGGCTCTCGACGCGCACCCACGGCAGGATGCCATCAAGAATCTCATCCGCGTTGAAGCAACTGGTTGATAACACGCATTCCTCCAACCTGCGTCACCAGGACCGCTGTACCTTCATGGGCGCCGGACTACAACGTAACAATCTCGTGTGGATCTCGTTATTGCCTAATAATCCCCGAAACGGAGGAAGCGATCCACGTGCACGACGCCGCAACACCTTTTCCCGTACGTGGTCAAAATATTGAGCGCTTTCTGGCGCCCTCGCTCGTTATCGCTGCCATTTGTGCCTATCTTTTCGCGCCCCGCAGTGCGTGGGCGGCTCTCGCCGTGCTCTCGATTGTTCCGGTTTTCGCGGTGATCACCACGGCCCGGGGCACCATCTTCCGGGCATCCATCCTGTTGTGGGCCTTCCTGGCATTCGGCCTCTACATCACCATCAATGCGACCTGGTCCTCGGATCCGGGAGAGGCGTTCGGCAAGGTCCTTTTCTTTTGGGCCCTCCTCGCAGTCGCGCACACCGCTATCGCCGGCATCCCCATACTCGACACACCGATGCTCGAACGGCTGCAGCGGGCCGCGCTCGCGGCCATTCTCATCGGCATCGCGTTCATCACGGTCGAGGTGTTCACAGACCAGGGCATCAAGCGGACGCTCTTTAACTTCCTGCCCTTCGCACGACCTGATCCCAAGCACATCCGCGTCGTCGACGATGAGGTCGTCGGCATCGGCTCCTATGTCCTCAACCGCAACATGGCGACGATGATGTTCGCGCTGTGGCCCGGCCTGCTGATGCTGCGCACCGTTTCCGGCACGCGCTGGATGCTGCTCCTGGGCGTGCCGGTCGTGGTCCTGGTCGCCACCACGATCTGCCATTCCGAGCATGAAACGTCGATGATTGCCATCGCTCTATCGTGCGTGGCCTTCGTCGGCGTCAGTTTGATGCCGCGCGTCATGCGCAGCCTGATCGCCGTGGCCTGGATCTGCGCGACGCTCCTCGTCGTGCCGCTGGCCAAGGTCGCCTACACGCACGATTTGCATTTTGCCGAATGGATCCCGCAGACCGGCCGTAACCGCATCATCCTGTGGGGCTACACGGCCGACCAGATCATCGAGAACCCGGTGTTCGGCGTCGGCGTTGCGTCAACCAAAAAGCTCGATGACAGCAGGGCCGAAAACATTCGCATCCCCCAGGGATACACCTATCCGCTGCGCACAGGACGGCACTCCCACAACATCTTCATGCAGACCTGGTACGAGCTCGGAGCGGCCGGCGCCGTGTTTCTGCTCGCCATCGGATTGGCCGCCATCGGATTTCTGTCGAAACTGCCGCAACGCGATCAGCCCATCGCCTTTGCGAGCTTCGTCGCGGCGACCGTGATCGGCTCGTTCAGCTGGGGCATGTGGCAGACGTGGTTCCTCGGCGCCTACGGCTTCTGGGCCGTCCTGCTGGCATTGGCGCTCGAAGGCGCGCGGCGGGGGGAACCCGTCCGGGGCTAGGTTGCACCAGCCCGCCTAGTGTTCATCCCGGGCTTCCGCTTCCGCCCGCGATGGCCGCTCCGGTTGCTCCGGCTGCCCATGGGCGTCTTTAGCCGCACCGTTGGCGCCCTGCTTGCTCCCCTCCTGCGGCTGATCGTGTCCCAACCGGGCGAGCTCGCAGGCTGCCGTCCAGCTTGCTGCGATCTGCCTTGTAAAGCTTCCCGCAGGCAAAGCGAATAGGCGCTTGGCCATGGGAAGAGCCATTGCCCTCAACTCCTGCTGGCGCGACTGGCAATGCATCACAACGAGGCGCGCCTCTGCATCGCTGATTGCACCGTCCCGCTGCGCTCCAACATGAGCAGCAAGCACGGCGTAGTCGTGCTCCTCGCCGAGGATCTGCGCGATATCCCGCGCCGAGGAAGCGCGTGCGCGACAAACCTCGGGCCAGGCCTTCGACAAGAGCAGCATCTGCCGCCAATGTTGCTGCACGGCCTTGCGCAAATCGTGGAACACCTCGTCATCGCGATCTGCAAGTGCGCCCTCCAGCGCACGCAATCCGGATTTGTAGCTCTTGCGAAGCCCCTCCTCCAGCGCGCGGAACTCATCCGTCTGAGGCTTGAGCTTGGCGAACCGTTTGCCGGCCTGCACCAGGGCGGACCTGACCTTGCGGAAGTCTGATGCTTTCGCCGGCACCTCTGCCGCTGCAAGGGAGGCGCAAAGGCGGGCCACGACGTCCCGCTTGTCCGCCGGGAGTTGCGGCTCCAGCTTCTTCAGCGTCACCTGCATCACGTCCCGATCCCGCCGGGAGGAGAGCGAACGTCCGAGTTCCCGGAGGTGCGCGTTTTCCGCGCGATAGATCTTGTCGCCCAGGGCCGGCCGGGCGAGCCGCAGCAGAGCGCGGATACGCTTCAGGCTTTTGCGCACCTCGTGCACCGCGGCGACGGGATCATCCTTGAGGCGACGCTCGGCAACCTCGAGCTGCGCGAGGGCAATACGCCTCACGCCGCGAGACAGCGGCTCGTTAAGCTTGAATCGAAAAGCCATCGACGACTGAACTGAAAATCCAGCCGCAACTGTCTGACACTGAACTGTCATAAACAAGCGGCAGGCCGCACGAAGCGGAAGATTGAGTGAAAAAACTCAATAGGCTCAGGCTGATGGATTGGCCGCCCACTGGAGCCACTGGCGCACGCGGGCTTCCGGATCGGGGTGCGTGAAGAAATCCGTGATGACGGCCACACAGTCGGCACCAGCGGCAATGACGCCGGGTGCACGCTCGGGCGTGATGCCGCCGATCGCACACAAGGGCAGATTCCCGATCCGCGTTTTCCAATCGCGGATGCGATCGAGCCCCTGTGGCCCGAAGCGCATGACCTTCAGCTTGGTCTCATAGATCGGCCCGAGCGCCACATAGTCCGGCTCCGCCGCGAGCGCGATCGCCAGCTCGCCATGGTCGTGCGTCGAGATTCCCAGTTTCACGCCGGCCGCCTTGATCGTCGGGATGTCGGCTTCGGCGAGATCCTCCTGGCCCAGGTGCACATAGTCAGCCCCAAGCGCGATCGCCTCGCGCCAGTAGTCATTCACGATGAGCTGGCAGTCATGGCGGATGCAGACTTCCATGGACTCGCCAATCTGGCGGCGAACATCCGCCGGGGTAGCATCCTTCAAACGAAGCTGGATGGTCTTCACGCCGAGCGGGACGAGCCGCTTCAGCCAACCGACATCCGATACGATCGGATAGAAGACATCGAGACCGGCGGACGGCATGGATCCCCTCAATTCTTCGCATCCAGCGAGAAGAACGGCGTTCCCGCAACCGGTGTCGACGGCGCGGCCATGTCCCGCATTTCCATCAAACCCGCCTCATAGGCCGCATGCCCGGCCTCGATCGCAGAGGCGAAGGCTCGGGCCATGACCACCGGATTGCCGGCCTTGGCGACCGCCGTGTTCAGCAGCACGGCGTCGAAGCCCATCTCCATGGCTTGGGCAGCGTGGCTCGGGGCGCCGATTCCCGCATCGACAATCAGCGGCGTGCCGGGAAAGTAGTTGCGCATGGTGCGCAGGGCATAAGGGTTGGCGAGCCCGCGTCCCGTGCCGATCGGCGCGCCCCAGGGCATCAACACCTGGCATCCGGCAGCCAGCAGGCGTTCGGCCGCGCCGAGGTCCTCCGTGGTGTAGGGAAACACCTCGAACCCCTCGCGCACGAGAATTGAAGCCGCCTCAACGAGCCCGAACAGATCGGGCTGCAACGTGTCGTCGTTGGCGATGACCTCGAGCTTCACCCAACGGGTGTCGAACAGCTCGCGTGCCATCTGCGCCGTCGTCACGGCTTCCTTCACCGTGCGGCAGCCAGCGGTGTTCGGCAGGACGCGTACGCCCGTGGACTTGATCAAGTCCCAGAATCTCTGCCCGCCCTTGTCGCCGGCAGTCTCGCGGCGGATCGAAACGGTCACGACATCGGCGCCGGCCGCCACGATGGCGTCACGCAGAATCTGCGGCGAGGGATATTGCGCGGTGCCGAGAAACAGCCGCGACCGCAACGCCACCCCGTAAACGGTCAGCGGCTGCGGTGTTGCACCCTGCGGATCATGTAAGTTCATGACTCTTTTTCACCCGCCTTGCCGCGGGGCAACGATTTCAATCTTGTCGCCAGCCTGCAAGTGCACACCGTCGCGCCCACGCTCCGGCACGAAATCGCCATTGCACGCCGTGGCGACTTTGGCTCCGCCGTAACCGAGCTCTGTAAGCAGCTCCGCAAGTGTTGCAGCCTTCGACCGTACGGCCTCGCCATTGACGAGAAGGTCCCGGGCCACAGCTATCGTATCCATCATCGTTCGCGGCAGCTCCTGTAGGTCCGCATTCGCGCTCAATGTAAGCAATTTTTGCCGGGGGACCAACCGTTCCGCGGCATCCAGCCCCCGGTGCAGACGAGGGTTGCATCCCGCCTTTAGCTGAACGCGAGTTGCACCTTCATAGCTTTCGACCGGTCCGACGCAAGTGCGAAAGCGGCCCGAGCCTCCGTAAAAGGCAGGCTGGCGGAAATGAGCGGCTTCACATCGACCAGTCCCTTCGACAGCAGCGTGGTGGCGAGCGCGAACTCCTCATGAAAGCGGAAGGTCCCCCGCAGCTCCAGCTCCTTGGCCACGATCATGCTCAACGGCACCATCGCCGGCCCGCCGATACCGACCTGGACCAGAACGCCGCCCGGCCTCACCACATCGAAGGCTGAGACCAGCGCCTGGGCATTGCCGGACGCTTCCAGAAGCACGTCGAAGGCCCCCTTATCCTTCGTGTAGGCACCAAGAGCATCCGGCTCAGCAGCAACATTGATGAAACGATCGGCACCCACCTGCTGCAACGTCGCCCGCGGTGCTTCGGTCACATCCGTGGCGACGACCTCCACGGCTCCGGCCCTGCGCGCTGCAATCACGCACAAGGCTCCGATGGGTCCCGATCCGGTGACGAGGACACGCTTGCCCAGGAGCGCTCCTGCCTGCTGCACCGCGTGCAGGCACACCGCCAGCGGCTCGGCCATGGCGGCCTCACCGGCCGTCAGATGCGGTAGCACGACATGGCATTGGCTTGCCTCCGCGATCAGCGTCTCGCGGAACGCGCCCTGCACATGCGGCGTGCGCATGGCGCTGCCGTAGAAGCGCATGTCGAGGCAATGGATCTGCTGCCCGGCCTGGCAGAAGCGGCAGGCACCGCACGGCCGGCTGGGGGAAACCGCAACGCGATCGCCAACCTTGATGTACGCGACGTCGCTTCCAACCGCTTCGACACGCCCCGAGATCTCATGCCCAAGGATCATGGGTTCCTTCAGCAGGATCGTGCCGATCTTGCCTTCGTGGAAATAGTGAAGGTCGGAACCGCAGATACCCCCAGCCTCCACCCGGACGCGGACATCGCGAGGCCCGAGCGTACCTGCCTGTGCAACCTCGTCGATGCGCAGGTCCTTGGCGGCGTGAATGACGACAGCGCGCATGGAGAGCCCTCCTCCCGGTCGCGCCGATATTACCGCAGCCTGTCCGTTCCTACACATTTTCGTAATGCTCATCCGGCGGCCTGGACCGGGTCTCTCCCTATGCCTACCTCGACAAATAGCGAGATCGCCCAGTCGGGCCTTTGCCTCCGGGCGCTCTGAACAGCCTCAATCGGCATGCGGCCATCGCCTCAACACTGAAACGACCATGCATGCGCGAGGCTCTTGGAAGGAGACCTGGGCCATGCCCGTTACCTCAAGCGTCACCACCGAACCCGCCGACATTGCGCTGCTGGACAAGCATCTCGGCGACAACAAGAGAGCATTTGTCGACGCGGTGCGGCACGGCGGCAGCCTCGATTCCGATTGGGACGACATGGTGCAGACCTACATCGCCATGCGGGCCAAGCTCGATGCATCTGACGGCACCGCCAAGCTCATCATCGACGGTATCCGGCTCGACATCGACATCCTGAAGCACTCGCTGCGCCGATGGATCTCGCATGTCGACGACGATTTTCGCAGGAAGCTTCGCTGACGCGCTCCTGCCTGTGATCTCGCAAATCGGGGATGATCTCCAACCGCAACTCATGCGAGGTGTGTCATGGCAGAAAATCACATCGACCATCCGGCAGATGTCGAATTGCGCTCGGCCTACGGTCAGGTGCCGGGAGATGAGTTCCCGGCGAGCGTCTATTGGACCATGCTCGCCGCCTACATCTGGATGCTGGCGACCGCCTGGCTGACTTTCGGTGTCGGCAATGAGGCCGAGCTCAATCTGGGCGTGATCACGGCGCTTGCCACCATCGTCTTCGCGCTGCCGTTTCTCATTCACCGTATGGCAAAGGTTCGTGCCGCCGTGCCGTCCGAGCACACCACGCATGTGGAGATCGCGACAGGAACGCTGACGCTTCCCGAGGCGTCCATCCAGCTCCTGTTGATCCCGGTCACATTGGCCTTTGCCGCGACCGTGTTCGGCATCGCGTTCTTGATCTCGCACTAGGGAAACTCCAGCGGAACCGGCGATTGCCAGGGCCCGCGCTATGGCCGATGATGCCGCCCTCCATCATGGGCAAGGTCGCGTCATGGCTCTCGAGCTGTTCAGCCTCGACAATCGCACGGTGCTGGTCACCGGCTCATCCGCCGGCATAGGCCACGCGCTAGCCAAAGGCATGGCGGAAGCTGGCGCGCGCGTGGTTCTGAACGGGCGGGATGCCCAGCGCCTCGCGGCGGCAGCTCAAGCCATTCGCGTCACCGGCGCGCAAGTGCACGAAGCCGCCTTCGATGTCACCGACCGCGCGGCCGTCGACGCGGCCGTCGACCGCATCGAGCGCGACATCGGCCCGATCGACGCCCTCATCAATAATGCGGGCATCCAGCGCCGCATGCCCCTGGAGGAATTCCCGGAGGCGACGTGGCATGAGATCATGCGCACCAATCTCGGCAGCGCCTTCATCGTCGGCCAGGCCGTGGCCCGCCGCATGATCCCGCGCAAGTGCGGATCCATCATCAACATCTGCTCCGTCAACAGCGAGCTGGCGCGCCCGACCATTGCGCCGTACACGGCAACCAAAGGCGCCCTCAAGATGCTGACCAAGGGCATGGCCGTCGATTGGGGCAAGCACGGCATCCGCGTCAACGGCCTCGGCCCCGGCTACTTCAAGACAGAGCTGAACAAGCCGCTCTACACCAACCCGCAGTTTTCGAGCTGGCTGGAAGCGCGCACGCCCCTCAACCGATGGGGCGACGTGGAGGAGCTGGTCGGCGCCGCCGTCTACCTCGCCTCCGACGCATCGAGCTTCGTCACCGGCCACATCCTGTACGTGGACGGCGGCGTGACAGCGGCACTTTAGCGACCGAGGTACACGCGTGAGCACCGCTCGTTTCAGTCTGAAGGATCGCGTCGCACTGGTGACCGGCTCGACGTCAGGCATCGGGGAAGCGCTCGCGCGCGGTCTCGCCGGCGCCGGCGCCACTGTCGTCCTCAACAGCAACAACCCCGATGATCTGGCCGCTGCCATGCAGCGCTGGCGCGCCGACGGTCTCGAACCTCACACCGCCCTGTTCGACGTCACCGACAGCGCCGCCGTGGCTGAAGCCGTTGCCCGCATCGAGCGCGAGGTCGGGCCGATCGCCATCCTCGTCAACAACGCCGGCATCCAGAGGCGCACGCCGCTCGAGGACTTTGCGCAGGATGCCTGGGACGACCTCGTGCGCGTCAACCTCGATGGCGTATTCTTCGTCGCGCAGTCGGTCGCGCGGCAGATGATCCCGCGCAAGAAGGGCTCCATCATCAACATCTGCTCGATCAACAGCGAGCACGCCCGTCCGGCCATCGCGCCGTACACGGCCACCAAGGGCGGCGTGAAGATGCTGACGCGCGGCATGGCCGTGGACTGGGGCAAGCACGGCATCCGCGTCAACGGCATCGGCCCCGGCTACTTCGAGACGCCGCTCACGCGCCATCTGGTCGCCGACGAGGCGTTCACGAGCTGGGTCCAGGGTCGCGTGCCATTGGGTCGCTGGGGTCAGGTCCAGGACCTTGTTGGCGCAGCCGTCTTTCTCGCTTCCGATGCCGCGAGCTTCGTCACCGGTCACGTCCTTTACGTCGATGGCGGCGTCACCGCCGGCCTCTGACGACATTGGCTCGTGTGGATGCGTGCCGAGTGCACGTTGATATCCGCGCCGCACAGGATATGATCGGCGTTGTTGCATTGCTGAATTGATACCGCGTCAAAATCTTATTGCACGAACACGGCTGCCATTACGCCGATCAACGCTCGCAGCCGTGCCACCTCGCGACATAAAACAACGCGCAAAAGCGCAAATCGGGCGTTCTCGAACGTGTTGAGACCGATGGCAGCCGCCGTCGCGCTCGTGTGTTCTTCAGGGAGGGTCCCCACATGCCACAGACACGAAGACTGGCAAGTTCTGTTCTGTCTCTCGCGGCTTGCACTGTCATGCTCAGCGAGCCGGCGATGTCGCAACGGCGCGAGCCCACGGAGAAGGCCGCGCGGGAGAGGGCGGATCGAGCCGGCAGGGCGCGCGAGACCGCGGATCGCGCCGCACGCGAAACGCAGGAACGCGCAACCAGAGAACGTGCAGCCCGCGAAACCGCAGAACGTGCCGCACGCGATGCCCGGGAACGCTCGAACCAGGAGCGAGCGGCGCGCGAGCAGGCGGAAAGGTCGGCACGGGAAAGCCGGGAGCGAGCCGATCGGGAGCGGGCCGCCCGGGAGACGGCCGAGCGTAACGCAAGAGAGGCCAGGGACCGGGAGGTGCGCGAACGCCAGGCCCGCGAACAGGCCGATCGCACGGCGCGCGAGGCCAAGGAACGCGCGGATCGCCAGCGCGCTGCCATGGAGCAAGCCGAACGGAATGCGCGCGCAGCGCGGGAGCGCGTCGAGCGCGAGCAGGCGGCGAAGGCACAGGCCGAACGCACCGCGCGGGAAGCGCAGCAACGCAGCGCGCGGGAGGCCGCAGAGAAACTGGCACGCGAGAAGGCAGCGCAAGAGGCAAGGGCGAAGGAGCAAGCCGACCGGGCGGCCAGGGAGGCCCAGGACAGAGCGAACCGCGAGCGCCAGGCCCGCGAGCAGGCCCAGAAAGCCGAGGCGGACGCCAAGGCAAAATCGGAGCGCGAAAGACAGCTCAAGGCTCAAACCGAGCAGGCGGCCAATGACGCCAAAGCCCAGGCCGAGAAGAGCAGGTTAGCCAAGGCGCAGGCGGACCGCGCCGCCAAGGCCGCGCAGGACAAGGCCAGGGCAGACACACAAGCGCGACAGGCGGCCGAGCAATCCGCCCGGCAGGCCAACGAAAGAGCCCAGCGCGAAAGAACCGCCAACAGTGCAGCGGAGAGGGCCAACAAGGACGCAGCGGTCAAAGCGGAGCAGGAGCGCACCGCGCGCGCCCGGGCTGACAAGGTCGTGGCCGACACGAAGGTCAAGGCTGAGGCCGCCAACAAGGCGGTCTCCACCGCGCGCGAACGTGTGACGAAGGTCAAGGACGCCTCGTCGGCGACAGACGCTGCACGCAAGTCCCAGGCCGACGCCCATCAAGCGCTCAACACGCTCATCAAAGCCGAGGAGGGTCAGGCGAAAGCCAAGAAGGAGCTGGATGTGGCCCGCAGTGCTGCAAACTCAGCGAGGCCGCCCGATCAGGCACGGCTCAAGGCCGAGGCCGATCGCAAGGCGGCAGCGCTCAAGCAGGCAGACGACAAAGTGGCCGCCGCGCAGCAGACATACGAGCAAGGGAGCACCAAGGCCAATGCCGCTTGGAGTGAGGCCAATCGCAAGCAGAAGGCCGCAGGCGTCGGCAACTTGACGCTGGAGAAGCCGCCGTTCTCATCGACACCGCTCGGGCAGCCGCTGCATCCCGATGCTCCACTATCAGATCCGATCTCGACGGTGCGCACGCAGACGAACCGGCACTATGGCGTGAGCGGCAATGTTCGCACCGACGTCAATACGGGCCGGGTGCGCGCACACAACGGCATCGACGAGAGCAAGGGCGGCAGCCAGGCCAAATTTACAGGCACTATCGAGGGGCGTGTCGTCGAAGCCCTGCCTCTCGACAAAAGCCCCCGGCTCGGCGGCATGGTCATCGTCGAGTTCACCACGCCCAAGGGCGACCGCTGGCAGCAGAAGACGATGCACCTGAAGGACGTGAACGTGAAGAAGGGCGACAAGGTCGCTCCGGGCACGGTCATAGGCTCCGGTGAAGGCGCGGGCACCATGTTCCAGGAAAGAGGAGCCGGCCCGCCGCACGTCCACACCGAGTTCCTACGCAACGGGCGTCCGGTCAGCCCCGCGAACGGACAGGAGCTCGAGTTCAACGGAGACGGAGAATTGCGACGGGCGAACGATGAGTTGAAGCGCGCCGAGGACCAGGCCAAGCAGTATCAATCGGCAGCGGCACCTCCTGCCACCTCACCTCAGGTTCAAACCGGGACCTTCAAGGAGTACGAGCAGCAACAGCGCCGGGCCAATCCGCCCAGGCTGGCGCCCTAGCAGCCGCCCGGCCACGCGGCAGGGTTTTACCTGGCACGGACCGGCATGAAGGTCCCTTGCAGGGCACGTAAAAGTCGCGTGCGCCCTACTTCCACTCGGGCGCCCGCGAAAACTACCGAGAAAAATTCTCTTCAAATTCAGCTTCTTGACCCAGACTGCAGCATCGGGAAGCATCGCACTCCGCAGCCGCGGCACGCCCAAAAATTTCAATCGCAAGAGGTTCATGGGGGTTGTATTGTCCCATAATGAACATAGTTCAATTATAGGATGCGATGCTGTTGTGATCGTGTGCGGAGTATTTGCCATGCTGACAAGGATCGCCGCGCTCATGCTCGGGCCAGCCGCCCGCGCCGCCCAACAAATCCTCGACCAGGACGCATTGCTCGTCCTGACACCGCGCTGTGGCGGGTTGTATCTGGAAGCGGCGCCGCGGGATTGGCCCGTGCATATGCCGTATGCGCCTTATTTAACCCGGATCAATGATACACGTCAGTCCTTTCAAGGCCGCCGCTGAGGATCGCCCGCCACGGCGAATGCCCGGAGACCATTGATGTTCAAGACTTTGATGACGGCACGCCGGTTCGCGCCCCTGTTCTGGTGCCAGTTCTGCTCGGCGCTCAACGACAATTTCGTCAAGACGGCGCTCGGTATCCTCATTCTCTATAAGATCGGCGGCACCCACGGGCCGGCGCTCGTCACGCTCGCCACCGCGATCTTCATCGCGCCCTTCTTCCTCCTGTCCGCACTCGGTGGCGAGCTGGCGGACCGCTACGACAAGGCCTTCGTTGCCGAGCGCGTGAAGCTGGCCGAGATCGGCGTCGCTTTGGTGGCAGCGGTTGGATTTGTGCTCGGCTCCGTGCCCATCCTTTTCGTCGCGCTCGGATTGTTCGGCGTCATCGGTGCCCTGTTCGGCCCGGTCAAGTACGGCATCCTTCCCGACCATCTCAGCACCGAGGAGCTGTCCGGGGGCAATGCGCTGGTCGAAGGCGCGACGTTCCTCGCCATTCTCACAGGCACCATCGTCGGCGGCGCGCTCGTCGCCGCATCCGACAACGGCTGGCTCATCGCCGGCCTCGTCATGACTCTGGCACTTGCGTGCTGGCTGTCGGCCCGCCTCATTCCGCCGACCGGCACACGCTCACCCAATCTCGCCATCACGCGCAATCCGCTGCACTCGACCTGGGCCCTCGTCAAGGAATTGCGCACCGAAAAGCGCCTGTGGGTTGGCGCCCACATCGTCTCGTGGTTCTGGCTCGTCGGTGCGGTGGCCCTGTCGCTGCTGCCGACATTGATCAAGGATCGCCTCGGCGGCACCGAGGGTGTCGTTACGCTGGCGCTCGCCGTGTTCACCGTCGGCATTGCGTTAGGCTCCCTTGCCGCCGCACGCGCAAGTCACGGCCGGCCCAACTTGGCGCTCGTGCCGCTCGGTGCCTTCCTCATGGCGCTGTTCGCACTGTTGCTCGCCTTCACAGCAGGACACGGAGCGGCAGCAACGACGGCCATCGGTCCGCTCGAACTTCTGTCGCGCGCCAGCGGATTACCGCTCGGCCTCGGCCTGCTCGGACTGGCTTTCGCCGGCGGCCTCTTCATCGTTCCCTCGTTTGCCGCCGTGCAGGCTTGGGCTCCGGCCGACCGGCGCGCGCGCGTCGTCGCCGGCGTCAACATCCTGTCGGCCGCCTACATGACGGTATCGAGCCTCGCCGTCGCCGTTCTGCAAGGCATCGGCGCCGGCGTCGCCACGTTGTTCGTGCTGCTGGGTCTCGCCAATCTCGTTGTCACCGGCCTCGTGCTGCGCGCCTGGGGCCGCGATGGCGTACAGGATGTCGGACGCTTCCTGTTCAAGCTGTTCCTCGGCCTCGAGGTGAAGGGCCTGGAAAATCTCCCGGCCCAGGGCGAGCGCGTCGTCATCGCACCCAATCATGTGAGCCTGCTGGATGGGCCCATCATGCACACCCTGCTGCCGGGGCACGCCACCTTCGCTATCGACACGGGGATCGCGACGGCCTGGTGGGTGAAACCGTTCCTCAAGATCATCAACTCCTACACGCTCGATCCGACCAAGCCGCTCGCCGCGCGCGGCCTCGTCAATGTGCTGAAGGAAGGGCAGACCATCGTCATCTTCCCGGAGGGCCGCATCACGGTCACGGGCGGCCTCATGAAGGTCTATGACGGCACCGCCATGATCGCCGAGAAGGCCGATGCCTGGGTCGTTCCCGTCAGGATCGAAGGCCCGGAGCGCTCACCGCTCGGCTACCTGCGCGGCACGCAGATCAAGAAGACGCTGCTGCCGAAGACGACCGTGACCATCCTCAAGCCGCGCAAGCTGACCGTGGCGCCCGAGCTGAAAGGCAAGCTGCGACGCCAGGCTGCCGGCGCCCAGCTCCAGGACATCATGATCGACAGCGCGGTCGCCACCGCGCATATCGACCAGACGCTGTTCTCGGCCGTCGTCGCCGCCAAGGACACACGCGCGCCCAAGGGCACGACCATCGAGGACCCGCTCGGCGGCAAGCTCACCTACGGCAAGCTCGTGCTCGGCGCTCAGGTGCTGGGCAAGAAGCTGGAGAACGAGGCGCCCGTCGGCGGCACGGTCGGTGTGCTGCTTCCGAACTCGGTCGGTGTTGCGGTCACCTTCTTTGCACTGCAATCCATCGGCCGCGTGCCGGCCATGCTGAACTTCACCGCCGGCGCCGCCAACCTTCGCGCCGCATGCGCGGCAGCGAAAACCAACGTGATCCTCACGTCGCAGGCCTTCGTCGAGAAAGCCCGGCTGACCTCGACCATCGAGGCCCTGCAGCAGCACGTGCGTATCGTCTACCTGGAAGACGTGCGCGCCGGCGTTACGTTCGCAGACAAGATGCGCGGACTGCTCCAAGGCTCAAAACCACAAGTCGAGCGCCAACCCAACGATCCGGCCGTGGTGCTGTTCACGTCCGGGTCCGAAGGCCTGCCGAAGGGTGTGGTGCTCTCGCATCGCAACATCCTGGCCAACTGCGCGCAGTGCCTCACGCGCTTTGCCGCCAACGGCGAGGACAAGGTGTTCAACGTTCTGCCGGTGTTCCACTCCTTCGGATTGACGGGCGGCATGATGATGCCGATCGTCGGCGGCATCCCGCTGTTCCTGTACCCCTCACCGCTGCACTACCGCATCGTGCCCGAGCTGGTGTACGGCACCAACGCCACCATCCTGTTCGGCACCGATACGTTCCTCAACGGCTACGCGCGCGGCGGACACCCCTACGACTTCAACCGGCTCCGCCTCATCATGGCCGGCGCCGAGGCTGTGAAGGATCGCACGCGGCAGGTCTACATGGAAAAATTCGGCGTGCGCATCCTGGAAGGGTACGGCGTCACCGAGACGTCGCCGGTGCTCGCCATGAACTCACCCATCGCCAATCGCGTCGGCACCGTCGGCCGCTTGTCACCGCTGATGGAGGCGCGTCTCGAGCCGGTGCCCGGCATCGACGAGGGCGGCCGGCTGTTCGTGCGAGGTCCAAACGTTATGCTCGGTTACTATCGCGTCGAGAACCCAGGTGTGCTGGAGCCGCCGCCCGGTGGCTGGCATGACACCGGCGACATCGTCACCATCGATGCCGACGGCTTCATCCGCATCAAGGGCCGCGCCAAGCGCTTCGCCAAGATCGCCGGCGAGATGGTTTCGCTCGCCTCCGTCGAGGCCATGGCGGCCGAGCTGTGGCCGAATTCACCGTCGATCGTGGTTGCAATTCCAGATCAACGCAAGGGCGAGCGGCTGATCCTCATGACGCAGGAGAAATCCGCGGCACGCGATGCCTTCATGCGCTTTGCCAAGACGAAGGGCGCACCTGAACTCGCCGTCCCGGCCGAGATCATGATCCTTGAACGCCTGCCGCTGCTCGGCTCCGGCAAGCCGGATTATGTTACGGCAACAGCGATGGTGCGCGAGCGGATGTCGGGTGCGCCAGCTCCGGAATCCGCAAAGGCGGAGTCTGGCGCTTCTGCCGTCGCATAGGTACATCACAGGAATGATCGCCATTCGCGAGGAGACGCAGCGCGACGAGACGGCCATTGCCGAGGTCAATCGTGCGGCATTCGGCGGCGATATCGAAGCGCACATAGTCGATCGATTGCGGGCGGAGGGCTTGGCAGTGCTGTCACTCGTCGCCACTTCTGGCGATCAGGTGGTCGGCCACATCCTGTTCAGCGATCTCGACGTTGACGTCGATGGCCGCCGCGTCCCGGCCGTCTCCCTGGCGCCCATGGCCGTGCTGCCGGACTGGCAGCGTCAGGGCGTGGGATCGCGGTTGATTGAAGCCGGCCTCGCGGGCCTGCGCGCCCAAGGCAAGGCGCACACCGTCATCGTCCTCGGCCACCCCGGCTACTATCCGCGATTCGGCTTCTCCGCCGATCTCGCGCAGAAGCTGCAGTCGCCCTACGCGGGCGAGGCGTTCATGGCGCTCGAACTCGTGCCGGGCGCGCTGTCCGGCGCACAAGGCACCGTGCGCTATCCGCCGGCCTTCGACGACGCTTAGCCTTGGCCAGAGGTTGCGGCGGCCCGCGCAATGTCGAGCGCCTCGCGCACTACATCCTCGTCACCGATGTGATTGACGAGCAGAAGAACCAGCCGCGCATTGAGCGCTGCACTCTCAGCCTCCGTCAGCCCGCGATGCGCTTCCATGATCGCCGTATAGACCTTGTCGGCGTCGGCAAAGTTCGGATTGCGCTGCAACGGCATGACATCCCTCACGCAGCAATGGCCCGGCGGTGCGCCGCCGCAATCTCCGCCGCGCCAGCCTGACGCCAGCGCGCCGCGACATGCTGATCGGGGCGCATCAGGTAGACCGCAGGATCGGCAGCCGCGCCATAGCGCTTGCACGCGAGCTGGTCGGAGACTGAGAGCGTGCGCATGCCGTCAACGCCAACACACGGCATCCCATTTGGCGAAAATGATACGACCGCGAACTCATCACCAAGCGCCGGCAGCAGCCAGCCCAGGCCGATCGGCGCATCCAGCGCCGCCGCACCCGGGCGCAGCAGCGGAGTATCGTCCGCAGCAAACCCATCGGGGCTGCTCAGCGCGGAATTCTCGTAGATCGCAGGCACGGACAGGCGCCCAGAATTGAGAAACTGCCGGGCGAACGGCTCGGTCTCGGCCAACGCCAGCACCGCGTCGCGCATGACGCGCGCTCCGGGCCCCTTGGGCGAGATGAAGTCCGTCGACCGCGTCGAGGCTAGTACATTCTCGTCCGCGGCCTGCCGCCGCTCCGTGTCGTAGGTATCGATCAATCGCTCCAATGCGATGCCGCGCAGCACGTGATCGAGCTTCCACGCCAGGTTGTCTGCATCCTGGATACCGGAATTGCCGCCGCGCGCGCCGAACGGCGACACCTGGTGCGCCGCATCGCCGATGAAGACGACACGGCCGTGACGGAACCGCTCGAGACGGCGGCACTGGAAGCGATAGCTGCTGATCCACACGACATTGAACGGAACATCGCCCAGCATCCCCTGCACCCGGCGCGCGACGTTCTCCGGTCGCATCTCCGCCTCGCGATCGGCATCGGGGCCGATCTGGAAGTCGAGACGCCACACGTTGTCCGCCTGCCGGTGCAGCAAGGCCGACTGGCCGCGGTTGAACGGCGGATCGAACCAGAACCAGCGTTCGATCGGCCGCTCGATGTCGAGCCTCACGTCGCAAATCAGGAACTGATCGTTGAAGGCTTGCCCGACGAAGGGCACATCGAGATCGCGCCGCACTGTCGAGCGCACACCATCGGCAGCGATCAGCCAATCGGCGCTGATCCTGTAGGGCCCTTCCGGTGTCGCGATATCGAGCACAGCCCCGTCGGGGCGGGCGTCCACATGCGTCAGCTCATGCCCCCAACGCAAATCGATGCGATCGCTGCGCGCTGCTTCCATGGCGCAGGCGGCTTCGAAATGAAACTGCTGCAGATTGATGAAGGCCGGCCGCTGGTGCCCCTCTTCCGGCAGCAGATCGAAGCTATAGACCTCGCGCATGCCGTTGAAGACTTTGCCCGTGCGCCACGTGATGCCATGCGCGACGAGCCGGTCCGCCAGCCCCAGCCGCCCCATGATCTCCAGCGTGCGCTTGGACCAGCAGATGGCACGGCTGCCGTCCGAGGACCGCTGCCGCTTGTCGAGGACGACGCAACGGTGCCCTTTGCGCGCGAGATCGAGCGCCAGCACGAGCCCGACGGGGCCCGCGCCGGCGATCACCACACTGTGGTGCGCCGATCCCTGCCGATCCTGGTCCGCCACGCGTCGATACGCGAAGTCCGGCGAACCGTCCGCTGTCATGTCACGATCTCGGGCATGACGCGCGCGGCTTCATCAAGATCGGCGCGACGGACCTCCGTATCGAACTTCAGGAAGAATTCGTCGAGCTGCGGCGGCTTGACCGGCGTGCCCGACAGCATCGCATGCGCCTGCCCGCGATGATGGATCTGGTGCAGGAACAGGTGGGCCAGGAGATCGCCGATGGCCTCGTCGTAGAGGCCGGCTTCGCCGCGATCCGTCATGACGCGTTGCGCGAGGCTGTCCGCATTTTGCTTGTCGCAAAAGGCAATCAGGCGCCGGTCGCTCGCAATCTGAGCTGCCCTCAGCGCGGCAGCATCATCGAACGGCTTGTACTCGAAGAAAGCCGCCGGACCGCGTCCGCCCTGCTCCACGGCGTCGATATAATAGTCGTCGATAGCCAGGATATGATTCAACGTTGCGTGCAGCGAAGGAAAGAAGCTCGTGCGCGTGGCTTTGAATTCGTCATCGCTGAGTTGTTCGCAAGCCTTGTACAGGCGATGGTTCGACCAGGCATTGTTGCGCGCCATCTTGCGAAAATGCGCGACGAGATCCATGCATGCTCCTCCTCTCGCAAACTACGCATCAAAGCCATTGATGACAAACACGCGCGAGTCCGTCGCTCCCGTCTCCAGGAACGAGGCCGTCAACTCGGCCAGCACCGGTGCCATTAGGTAGCCGTGGCGATAGGCGCCCGTCACGAACAGGTGGCGATCGCGCACGACGATCTTGGGGACATTATCTGGCAATGACGGGCGCACGCCGGCCGAAAGCTCGACGATCTCCGCCTCGCCGAAGGCCGGATGCACGGCATAGGCCGTGCCAAGGAGATCCAGCGCCGAGCGAACCGTGACCGGTCGCGCATCCTCGCGCTCGATCACCGTCGCGCCGACCATATAGAGATTGTCGCCCCACGGCACGACGTAGAGCGGGAAGCGCGGATGCAGCAGGCGTATGGGCCGCGTCAGCGTGACCTCGGACGACCGCACCACCGCCATCTCACCTCGCACGCCGCGAACTTCCTGGAGATCGGCACGCACGGCAAAGCCCCGGCAGTCGATGACCGTCGTGCCGGCAGCGGCAAGGGCATTGGCGTCGACCTCTGCACCGAACTGCATCGTTGCGCCAAGGCGCCGAACTTCGCCGGTGAGCCAGGCCAGCGCCGATCGCGGCACGACGTGCGCCTCGTCCGGGTAGAAGAGACCGCGCGAGAAGCGATCGCCGAGGTCGGCCTCCAGCGCGCCGATCTCTCGCGCATCGACGGCGCGATGGCCTTCGGTCAGCCTGGCGAAGCGGGTCAGCTCGCTCTGGTCGCGCGCCGCGGCCACCACGAGGCTGCCGCGGGCCACGACACCTGGGTATGCCGCACGCCAGAGCGCCAGTCCGCGCAGGCCGAGTTCCTGAACCACAGGCTCGGCCGCTTCCGACTCGCAATAGGGAGCGAGCATGGCGCCGGCCAACCGGCTGGCAGCGCCCGTCGATCCTTCCTCGCGCGCCTCATGCAGCACGACGGCATGGCCACGGCGCGCGAGCTCGAACGCCTGCCACAGGCCGAATATGCCGCCGCCGACCACGGCCACCGAAAGCTTCGTCACGGGTCTTTCCGTTCATCGTTCACCCGGCACGCGGGCATAGCACCGGATCGCACGCGGGAGCGCAAGCCCTAGAGCGGAAGCGTTTCACAGGGAACAAACGTTCCTGACATGCACCCAGGCCATCCCGCTCTAGTCACCGAGCGCCACCCCCTCACGGCGTGGATCGACGCCACCCTCCAGGGTCCCGTCCGGATGCCGGACGATGACGTGCAGGCCCGATGTCATCTCATCGAACGCAATGCGGTGGCCATAAGGTTTCACCTTGAGTGCATGCCACAGGGTTGCCGGCCCGTCCCAGGACGGCATCTCCAGCTCGTAGGCTGCCCCGCGGCTGCCGAAGTTCTCGAGGCTGACTGCGGTTTGCGCATCGAGGCGCCAGTCCATGAGCGCGACCAGGGTTTTTAACACATACAGGATGATGCGGCTGCCGCCCGGCGATCCCACGATCGCTACGGGCATCCCTTGCTCGTCGAGCACGATGGTCGGGGCCATGGAGCTGCGCGGCCGCTTGCCCGGCTCCACCCGGTTGGCCACGAGCCGGCCATTTGCCGCCCGCGGGCGGAAGGAGAAATCGGTCATCTGGTTGTTGAGCAGGAACCCGGCTGCCCATAGGCCCGAGCCGAACGCGGATTCGATCGTCGTCGTCATGGCGACGGCATTGCCCTCGCCGTCAACGATCGAGATGTGGCTTGTGCCCGCCGCTTCGAGCGTTGCGTCGGCGCCGTAGGAGATTTTGGGCAGGCCCGGCGGGGTGCCGGCGCTCGGCCGCTGCCCGGCTGCGGCGAGGGGATCGATCAGCGCCCGCCGCGCCGCGATGTAGGCCGGATCGAGCAAACCCGAAGGCACAGCTACGAAATCGCTGTCGGCGACGTAGCGATCACGATCGGCATAGGCGAGTTTTTCGGCTTCCACGATCAGGTGCAACGCGCGGGCACCCATGGCCGATATGGCACCGCCAAGCTCGAATGCCTCCAGGAGCTTCAGCACCTGCGCAACGGCCAGTCCACCCGAGGACGGCGGCCCCATCCCGCAGACGTTGCGGCCGCGATAGTCCACGCAAACCGGCGGACGTTCCTTGGCGCGGTAGGCCGCGAGATCATCGAGCGTCAAATCGCCCGCATGGTTGGCCGCGCCGGCCACCGCGCGCACCATCGCCTCGGCCACCGGGCCGGTATAGAAGGCCGATACTCCCTGCGCCGCGATGCCCTTCAGCGTCATGGCGAATTCGGGATTGATCAGCCGTTGCCCTGGCGGCCATGCCAGTCCGGCCGCATCGAAGAAATAGCGGCGCGCTGCGGGAGCAAAGTCCATCTCGCCCTGCTGCTCGAGCAGCCCGCTCAGGCGCGGCGAGACGAGGAACCCCTCGTTTGCGAGCGTGATGGCCGGCTCGAACAGACGGGCCCAAGGCAAGCGGCCATGTCGCGCATGCGCCATCTCCAACATGGCGAGGACGCCGGGAACGCCGACACTCAAACCCGAATGCACGGCCTCGCCGAACGGGATCGGCCGGCCGTTCCTCAGGAACCGCTCCGGCCGTGCGGCCGCCGGCGCCGTCTCCCGGCCGTCGTAGGTGGTGACGGCCTTGGATCGGGCATCGAAGTGGACCAGGAAGGCGCCACCGCCAATTCCTGACGACTGGGGCTCGACGATATTGAGGATGAGTTGCACGGCGACGGCCGCATCGACGGCGCTGCCTCCGGCCTCCAGGATGTCACGGCCAACCTCGACGGCGTAGGAGTTGGCGGCCACCACCATGTGCCGCCTGGCGCGCGCGAGGGAGCGCTGCGCAAAGCCGGACGCAGCTTCAGGAGCAACCTGCACGCGCTGCGCCGCGGCAAAGTCGGGCAGCACGGCGGAAACGAGGATCAACGTCACCGGAACAGCAACCGCGTACAGCGCGCGCAGCAGACGCTTCCGAACCGGATCGGTCATGGGATCTCATGCAATGGTATCAGCCTGCTCCCAGGCTAACGTTCCGCGGCGACGCTCCGTGCCGTCACCAATATAGAGGTGAACCGGAACAGGACGACACTCACTTCCGCATGACGGACGGCCGGAACGAAAAAGATGGGTGGAGGACGGCAGCGCCTTTGGACTGGGGCTTGTCAGGGGGAATGCGCCACCGTCCTCCGAAGTGAGACACGCACACTCGAACTCCTCCGACGGGCTGGGGAAAGCCAGTCGGAGGACACGCTCCGAGACGCCGATCACAATCCGGAAAAGGGGATATCCGGCTGCCGGCACGTCTCGGCTACTGAGGCGATGCGGTGTGAAGACATCCGCACCACCCAAGAAAACGCAGTATGCAACACGGCTCACATGCCATCTGGGCAGAGATGGCAGAACACTTCGGGATGACGGCGGGGAGAGAGGGAAACTGCGCCGGCATCCCCGGAACGCGGTCCGAACAGGAACCACAAATGTTCTTTTTTCGTTCTACAGAGACTGAGCCCTGACGTCAAGACAAAAGAGAAACTTAAAGAGAACATTCTGAGTCCGAAACGGCGCCCGCTTTAACTGCCGACACTCAACCGTTTGACACCGATCGATCTTTCCAGATCGAGCAAAAGTAGCTGAGTCATAACGAAAATTGTTGCCCCTTTCCCACACAGTTCCGCAAAACAACCCGGCGCGTCAGCCCGTCCCGTTGCGGCACTGCCCCCGCATCGCCACAATCCCTGCAACAGCGAGCCGGTGTTTGCGGGTCTCAAGTGCAACATTCGGGCTTGGCTAAGCCATTGGCGGAGCGAAGAGAGCAAATCTCAACACTCTCTTCAGGGTCGCTGGGCAACAGTAGTCACAGCATCGCCGGCCTGGAATGGGCCGGTTTTGAGACCAGGCAAAGAACGGCACCGATCAACTGATCGGCACGAACAACGGGGGTTCAAAACCGAGATGATCACGAAGCGCACACTCCTTGCCGCGGGTGGCATGATCCTGAGCGCCATCGCTGGCGCCTCTAGCGCGTCGGCCCAGGCCCAAGGCGGCGTTGATTGGTTCTGGGGCGGCAACACCCAGACGGTTGGTGGCAGCGGCCGCGAGGTCGTTCGCTTCAGCCCCAAGTACACCCCCGGCCAGATCGTGGTCAGCTTCGGCGACCGCCGCCTCTATCACGTCGTACGCGCTGGTGAGGCCGTGAGCTATCCGATTGCCGTTCCCCGCGAGCAGAGCCGCTGGGAAGGCGTCACCAACGTGTCCATGAAGCGCGAGAACCCGTCATGGACGCCGACCCCGACCATGGTCGCGGAGAATCCGCGCCTGCCGCGTTGGGTGCCCGGTGGCCACCCGATGAACCCGCTCGGCGTGCGCGCGCTGTATCTGGGATCGTCGACCTATCGCATCCACGGCACGGACGCGCCCTGGACCATCGGCTCTGCCGTCTCCAAGGGTTGCATCCGGATGTACAATCAGGATGTGCTGGACCTCTATCCCAAGGTGAACGTTGGCGCCAAGGTGACGGTGACCTGGCAGCGCTTCAACAACCAGACGTTCGCGGCGGATGAGCCGTCGGTGAGCCGCAACACGGCGCCAGTGGTGAAGGCGAAGCACATGCGGCGCGCCAGCACGCAGAAACAATCTCCTGCCAGCGTCGAATGATCTTGCGCTGATCGCGAATTCGAAACGGGCGGCCTTGGGTCGCCCGTTTTGTTTTGTGGGGCTAATTCGCCGCGCCCAGGCAGTTGGCCAGGTCCGACGCGAGCGTCTGCAACACCATGAAATAGAGATCCGGGCCGGCTGGAACTGCGGCGCCCAGCGGGTCGAGCGTGGCGCTGCGCACCTTCGATCCCTCGGCGATCGTTCGCACCAGCTTCGGCTCGAACTGGGGCTCGGCAAAGATGCAGACAGCCTTCAGCTCGGTGATCTTGCGGCGCAGCTCTGAAAGCCGTTTCGCGCTCGGCGCCATGTCGGGGCTGATGGTGACCGAGCCGATGGGCTGCAGGCCATAACGACGTTCCAGGTATTGATAAGCATCGTGGAACACGATGTAGCGCTTGTCGCCGACCGGCTTCAGCATGGCGTCAAGCTCCTCCGAGAGCTGATCCAGCTTCTTGGACAGCTCCGCGGCATTGCGCTTCAGGCGGTCCGTGTGCTCGGGCATCTCGGTCGCCAGCACATCGGCGATATAGGCCACCATCAGCTTGGCATTGGCCGGATCGAGCCACAGGTGGCCATCGACTCCACCGGCGTGGTCGTGATTGTGATCATGGGCTTTCCCGCTGCCCTTCTTGCCATGCTGATGACTGTGTCCCTTGTCGCCGTGTCCATGCGCCTCGAACGCGCCGCCGGTACGCAGATCGAAGAGCGTAAGGTTCGGGGTCGCATCGAGCGCCACGACACGCACAGACTTCGGCAGGGACTTGATGACCTTGTCCATGAAGGGCTCGAGCGTGTCGGAGACACGCAGGACGACGTCGGCCTCGTTCAGGGCCCTGGCGTCGGACGGCTTCAGGGCAAAAGTGTGCGGCGACCCTGCGCCATCGATCAGGAGACGCGGCTCCGCGATCCCGGCCATGATGCCTGCCGTCAGAGAGTGTATCGGCTTGATGGTGACCACCACTTTCGGCTCCGCGCGGGCCGCGGTTCCGAGTGACACGAGCATCGGCCATAGGCACAGCCCCAGCACGACCCAAGCCCAGCCTCGCAATCGCATCGCAGTCCCTCACGCTTCGCGCGCCCACATGTCGCGGGCTTCTCGGTCAGATACGTTATACTATACCGATAAATCCAGGGGCGACCAGAGGGTTAACCTTGAATATCCAAGGGCGAAGGCACGGCCAAGAAGTTGGCCGATTCATGCCACAGGATCGTGTGGTGTGGGCAATCAGAGTAGGGCAGATCCAGTGACCGCAACCCGTGGCGTCCTCGTCGTCAGAGAAGATACGGCTATCGTCGGTGAGATCCGGAACTGCCGGCAGATCGAGATCTATGGATACGTCGAGGGCAAGGTCAGCGCCGACACGGTTCTCATTCATCCGAGCGGGCGATTTTTCGGGACGGTCAATTCGGACAACGCCGACATTCACGGAACCCTGCAAGGCGACGTCAGCGTCAAGCATTTGATCAACATCCGCAGCTCGGGCACCGTCAGCGGCAACGTGCGCTACGGCCAGCTCGCCCTGGAGGCCGGCGGCAATCTCAGTGCTGAAGTGCGCAACGTGCCACCGACCATCGCCGGCGATCTCGGCCTCGCCGTCAATCGCGGCCGCACCGTCGCCATAACGCTTAACGATCTCACCGCTTTCGATCCGGATGACAAAGCCAAGGACCTCACGTTCACGGTGTCCAACGCGCGTAACGGTTTCGTTTCCCTGACTGGCGCACCATCGCAAGCCGTCACGCGGTTCACGCAGGCCGACCTGCAGAATGGCGCAGTCATGTTCAAGCATGACGGAACGCGATCTGCTTCAGCGAGCTTCGATGTTGTCGTTGCGGATCGGGCGGGAGCGGTTTCCGGGGCGCCACAAACGGTTAAGGTTGCCGTGAGCGGGTAGCGAGTTCCACCCGATACGGTGCGGCGTTGCGCTGGCGCGCGGACTTGCGCCGCTGGCAAGCTTGCGGCAAATGCAGCCAGGCCCGATGGCACGGCCTAGCGTATTGCTTTAGTTTGAGACTGTGCTGCAACGGTCATTCTTCTGCGTCGACTCGTACGGAAAGAAGCAAATGAAGCGACAGCAACGGGCAGGCATCTCCTTTGCGACAGCGTGTGCCGCAGCCGCGCTGACGGCGGTGTTCGCACAGCCGGCGGCCGCGCACCCGCACGTCTGGATCACCGTCGAAACCACGGTGGTGTACGAGCAGGGCAGCATCGCCGCCATTCGCCACAAGTGGTCGTTCGACGAGTTCTACACCGCGATGGCTATCCAGGGCCTCGACACCAACAACGACGGCAACTACGACCGCCAGGAGCTCGCCGAGCTCGCCAAGGTCAACATGGATGGCCTGAAGGAGTTCGCCTTCTTCACGCATGTCAAGCTGTCCGACCAGAGCCTGGCCATCGAGGAGCCCCGCGACTTCTACCTCGAGTACGTGGAGTCCAACGTCAAAGGCGAAAGCGAGCCTGAAGCGACCCAGGACACCAGCACCGACAAGGCCGGCAACCCCGGCGTCGTCGGGCGCGTACAGGGTTGGTTTTCGAGTGGAGACAAAGCCAAGGCCGCGGCGCCCAAGCCCAAGGTGTTGAGTCTCCACTTCACGCTGCCCCTGAAGCAGCCGGTTCTGTCGGACGCGCCGGGATTTTCATTCTCGGTATCGGATCCGACATTCTTCATCGCCTTCGAGCTCGCGAAAAACGATCCCGTGAAACTCGAAGGCGCGCCCGCCGGCTGCCGCGCCACCATCGGCGGTGCCGAGCGCGACGCTGAAGACGCCAAGCGCCTCGGCGAGGCCTTCTTCAATCAGTTGGGCGGACAGGGATTTGGCTTGAGCATCGCCAAGCCCATTTCGATCGCGTGTGAAACCAAGCCATGACGCGATTGCTTCAGCTTCTCGTTATCACCTTGGCGCTGACGGTCGGTTCCTACGCGGGTCTGGCGCAGACGACGAGCGCGCCCGCAACCGGCCAGCCTGCGCAGCGCAGCTTCCTGCCGCCGGCAACCCAGCAGCCCCCACAAGCCGCGCCGTCGGGGCCCTTGCAGCAAGCCTACCTCTGGCTGATGGCCAAACAGTCCGAGATCAATCAGAGACTTGCCGCCGCCGTACGCGATATCCGCACCGGCAATCCGGTGCTGGCGACACTCATCCTCGCCGGCTTGAGCTTTGCCTATGGTGTGTTGCATGCCGCTGGTCCGGGGCACGGCAAGGCCGTCATTTCTTCCTACGTGCTGGCCAATGAGCGCACGATGCGCCGCGGCATCGCCCTCTCCTTTCTAGCCGCCTTCATTCAAGGGCTGTCGGCGCTGTTGATCGTCGCCGTTCTCGTACTCGGCCTGAAGGCGACGGGCCTGACCATGAAGACAACCGAACGCTGGCTGGAGACGCTGAGCTGGGGATTTGTCGCCGCCGTCGGTGCGTGGCTGCTGTGGCGGCAGATCGCGAGCTTGCGGCAGCGTCACGAGTTGGCCCCCGCGACGGAGCATGCGCATCATCACGGCCATGACCACCACCACGATCACAACTGCGGCCACGATCATCATCAGCACGATCACCACCATCACCACGACCACGCGCATGGCGATGCCTGCTGCAGCCACGCCCACATGCCCGATCCGAAACAGCTCGAAGGTGCGTGGTCGTGGCGCAAGATGCTGCCCATCGCGTTCGCCGTCGGCATCCGCCCGTGCACGGGCGCCATCCTTGTTCTGGTGTTTGCCATCGGACAGGGGCTGGCGTGGGCTGGCGTATTCGCGACCTTCGCCATGGCGATCGGCACGGCGATCACCGTTTCGGCGCTGGCCGCGCTGGCGGTGGGCTCGCGCGAGCTTGCCGCACGCCTGGGCAACAGCGGTGGCATTGGCGCCGAGCGCGTCCGCACCATCGCGGGCCTCGGCGGCTCCGCAGCGGTTCTGGCCTTGGGCCTGTTCCTGTTCGTCGGCTCCCTCACCGGCGGCACGGCGTTCTGACGTGTCCTTCTCGAACGCCGATTAACGCATTGCCAACCTTTTCCTTTCGTCCGTCCCGCGCCGGCCTTAGTTTTTCAAGGCCGGTCCCCAACGTTTAAGACGCGCCGGCGTTTCGAGTTGCGGATAGGACGGTTCCTGTGTTGCATCGGCTCGCCATTCTCGTTGTTGCAGTTACCTTGGGTGTGACAGCGACCGGCATGCACGTGCGTGCAGCACTGGACGAGACTGCACCGGACAAAACCTCGGGCCTTGAACTGCTGGTTCTCGAAGTGAAGAACTGCTTCGTCTGCGGCTATGTCCGCAGTCACATCCAACCCGCATATGAACGCTCGACGACCGCACACGAGGCGCCCATGCGCTTCATCGACTTGAATGAGATCGATGAAAGCTCTTTCGGCCTCGCCATGCCCGTTACGACCGTGCCCACCATCGTCCTCATGCGCGATGGCCACGAGGTGGCGCGCCTTGCCGGCTATACCGGTCCGCAGATCTTCTTTCAGGCGCTGCCCAACATGATGGCTCGCGCCCAAGACGCGGCGCACTGACCCCAACACGACAATCGCGTTGAGAAGGGCAAGGAGCAGCCTTGCGTCCGGCCGCGGTGATTGCAATCATTCTACTTAGGTTCTAAATGTGTCAGTGACGCTGTCCTAATAGCGCGGCGCATGAGCGCTTGGCGGTCGGTCGCTTCGGGATAGCCAAGAAACAAAACCGAGGTCGCCGCATGGCCAAGAGCAGCCCAAGTCTCAATGACAAGTTCGATCTCGAAGAGACGCACCAGCTCCTGAACGGTGCGCAGGCCGTTGTCCGCCTGACCTTGATGCAGCACGCCCGCGACAAGAAGGCGGGGCTGAGTACCGGCGGCTATGTCACGGGCTATCGCGGGTCTCCCATTGCCGGTCTCGAGGGTGCATTCCTGCGTGCCAAGGCGATCCTCGACAAATCCAACATCAAGTTCCACGCCGGCCTCAACGAGGACCTGGCAGCGGCCGCGCTGTGGGGCACGCAGCAGGCGGAGCTGCGCGGCGACGGCAAGTACGACGGCGTGTTCGGCATCTGGTACGGCAAGGGCCCGGGCGTCGACCGCACCGGCGACGTCTTCCGCCACGCCAACCACGCCGGCACCTCCAAGACCGGCGGCGTGCTGGCGCTCCTCGGCGACGACCACACCGCTGAAAGCTCCACCTCGGCGCACCAGTCCGAATTCGCCATGGTCGACGCCATGATCCCGGTGCTCAACCCGGCCGGCGTGCAGGAGATGCTCGACTACGGCCTCTATGGCATCGCCATGTCGCGCTTCGCCGGCGTCTGGGTCGGCATGAAGTGCGTCAAGGACAACATGGAGGCCACGGCAACGGTCGACGGTCGCATCGACCGCGTCGAGATCAACGCACCCAAAGATTTCCAGATGCCACCCGGCGGTCTCAACATCCGCGTCGGCGACCAGGCGCTCGACAAGGAAGCCCGCCTCCACGATTACAAGCGCGACGCCGTCCTTGCCTTTGCCCGCGCCAACAAGCTCGATCGCCTGGTTCTCAGCGGCGGCACGCAGCCCAAGATCGGTGTCATCACCACGGGCAAAAGCTACCTTGACGTCCGTGCCTCGCTTGAGGAGCTAGGCATTGACGAAGTCGCGGCCAACGCGATCGGGGTGCGGCTTTACAAGGTCGCCATGCCCTGGCCGCTCGAACCCGAAGGCGTAAAGCGCTTTGCCGAAGGCCTCGACCTCGTCATCGTCGTCGAGGAGAAACGCGCCCTGATCGAGGCACAAGTAAAGGAGCAGCTCTACGACCTGCCGCAGCGGCCCCGCGTCATCGGCAAGAAAGACGAGAACAGCCAGCAGTTGTTTGCGGCGAACGGTGCGCTGGAGCCCTCGGAAGTCGCCATCGCCATCGGCGAGCGCCTCATCCGCCTGGGCGTCGCCACCGATCTCATCAAGACCCGCATCTCCGACCTCAAACGCTTGAAGGGCAACAAACCGGCGTCGGCGGAAGCGGCGGTACGCATCCCCTACTTTTGCCCGGGCTGTCCGCACAATTCGTCCACGGTGGTGCCTGAGGGGTCGCGCGCGTACGCGGGCATCGGCTGCCACTACATGGCCCAGTGGATGGACCGCAACACCGAGGGCTGGACCCACATGGGCGGTGAAGGCGCCAACTGGATCGGCGAGGCGCCGTTCTCCAAGCGCCGCCACGTCTTCCAGAATCTCGGCGACGGAACGTACATCCACTCCGGCAGCCTGGCAATCCGGGCTTCTGCCGCCGCCGGCGTGAACGTCACCTACAAGATCCTCTACAACGACGCCGTCGCCATGACCGGCGGCCAGTCGCTCGATGGCGGCATGACGATCGCCCAGATCGCTTCCCAGGTGCTGGCCGAAGGCGCCAAGAAGCTCGTCGTCGTCACCGATCAGCCGGAGAAGTATCCCTACGACTTCATCCCGGCCGGCGTCTCCGTGCATCACCGGCGTGATCTGCAGGCGGTGCAGAAGGAGTTGAGCGAGATCGATGGCGTCACCGCGCTCATCTATGACCAGACCTGCGCCGCCGAGAAGCGCCGCCGCCGCAAGCGCGGCACCTTCCCCGACCCGGTGAAGCGCGCCTTCATCAACCCGGCCGTCTGCGAAGGTTGCGGTGATTGCGGTGTGAAGTCGAACTGCGTCGCCATCGTGCCGCTGGAGACCGAGCTCGGCACCAAGCGCGCCATCGACCAGTCGACGTGCAACAAGGACTTCTCCTGCATCAACGGCTTCTGCCCGAGCTTCGTCACGGTGCACGGCGCCGTGCCCAAGCGGTCGAAAGGGCTTGCGGGCGCCAGCGGCCTTGCCGGCATGCTCTCGAGCCTGCCCGAGCCCCAGCGCCCGCGCCTCGAGAAGCCTTACACCATGCTGGTCGCGGGTGTCGGCGGCACGGGCGTGGTGACGATCTCCGCTGTGCTGGGCCAAGCCGCCCACATCGACGGCAAGGGCTTCGGCGCCATCGACATGGCAGGCCTCGCGCAGAAGGGCGGCGCCGTTGCCTGCCACATGCGTGTTGCGCGCTCGTCCAATGACATCCACGCCATTCGCGCCGGTGTCGCCTCCGCTGATCTGATCATAGGCTGCGATCTCGTCGTCACCGCGTCCAACAAGGTGCTGGAGACGATCAGGCCCGATCATACGGCGGTGATCTATTCCACGCACGAGATGCCGGTTGCCGATTTCGCACGCCGGCCCGATCTCAGGCTGCCGGGCTCGGACCTGCGCCGCGCCATCGAGGAGCGCACGCGCAAGGGCCCGCTGCACCACATGGATGCCAACGACTACGCCGTGAAGCTGTTCGGCGACTCGATCGCGTCCAACATGTTCCTGCTCGGCTATGCCTATCAGTTCGGCTACATCCCGGTGTCGGCGGATTCCATTGAGAAGGCCATCGAGCTCAACGGCGCGGCGATCGCCATGAACACCGAGGCGTTCCGCTTCGGGCGCCTGGCTGCCCACGACATCAGCACACTCGAGCGGATCGTGAAGCCGAAACAGGCTGCCGCCCCGGCGACGCTTGCGGACACGTTGGCTTATCGCGCAACGCACCTCACAGGATATCAGGACGAGGCACTGGCCAGGCGCTTCAAGGATCTGGTTCGCCGCTTCGAAGCCCTGGAGCAGTCCAAGGCTCCTGGCCGCACGGGCTTGGGCGAGGCCGTCGCGCGCGGCTACTTCAAGCTTCTGTCCTACAAGGACGAGTATGAAGTTGCCCGCCTTTACACCGACGGCCGGTTCGAGAAGGCGCTGGCTGAGAACTTCGACGGCAAGCAACGCCTCGAGTTCCACCTCGCGCCGCCGCTGCTCACCTGGTTCAACAAGGACAAGGTGACGGGCCATCCGCGCAAGATGAGCTTCGGCCGCTGGATGCTGCCGGTCTTCCGCTTGCTTGCGAAGGGCAAGACGCTGCGCGGCACCCGGTGGGACATCTTCGGCTACACCGAGGAGCGCAAGCTCGAGCGCAAGATGATCGCCGACTACGAGGAGATGCTGGCCGAGGTCGAGCGTCGCCTCTCGCCCGAGACGCATCGTACCGCTGTGGCGCTCGCGGCGCTGCCCGAGATGGTCAAAGGCTACGGGCACATCAAGCTCGGCAACTACGAGAAGATGAAGATGCGCCTCGCCGTGCTGCTGGCGGATCTGCGCGACCCCAAGCCCGCACCGAGCCTGAAGGCCGCGGAATAGCCAGCGCTGCGAAGCGCGCGCAGTGTCACACCGCAATTGGCGGTGGATGATCATGGCAGTGCAGTTGCGACTTGGTCGCAGCGGTGCTCGATTCTAATGAGTGCCCGATTCATCTGAGGTTCACGTCGGCTATGCTGTACCCGCGCCCGGGGATTGGGCGCTGCGCGAATGCTGTGGGGAGAGCGCCCAGATTTGGACCAAAGATCGGACTAACACCCGAGCTTGATCTGACGTATCGGCCTTGCTGCCGGGGAGAGAGCTATGGCCGGGGTTTTGCGACCCGTGACGGCGCTTTTGCTGAGCGCTGCGATACTGCTCATGGGCAACGGGTTGCTCAGCGTGCTGGGCCCCATACGGGCCGACGCGGAAAATTTCAGCCGTCTTGAAATCGGTGTCATGGGCTCGTTCCACTTCGCCGGACTGATGGCGGGGTGCCTGCTGTGGCCGCGCGTGATCGGCGCCGTCGGCCACATCCGCGCTTTCTCCGCCCTGGCTGCCATCGCCACCATCACGCCGCTGGCCCAGGCGGTATGGCCGGAGCCCATCGTATGGTGGGCATTGCGCGCCTTGAACGGGCTCGCTTTCGCCGGCCTGTTCATGGTGATCGAAAGCTGGCTCAACGGCGCCTCCAGCGCCGAGACGCGGGCGCGGGTGCTGTCGACCTACACGATGATCAACCTGACCGTCGTCACGCTGGGCATGCAGCTTGTCGGGCTGGGCCAGCCGACCAGCTTCGAGCTCTTCACGCTTGTCGCCATACTCTACTCGCTCGCTGCAGTGCCCGTGGCACTCGCGCCGACCGGTGCTCCTGCTCCGCCGCGCGCGGCCAAGCTGCGGCTGGGCTGGTTGATCTCCGTCTCTCCGGCCGCCGTCCTCGGCTGCTTTTGCACGGGGCTTGCGAACTCCGCCTTCTGGACCCTCGGCCCAATCTACGCCACGGGCGCCGGGATGGCGACGCAGGATGCGGCGATCTTTCTCACAGCCGCCGTCCTCGGCGGCGCCGTCAGCCAGTGGCCCGTCGGCCGGTTGTCGGACCGGATCGGGCGCCGGCCCATGGCCATGATCGTCTCAGCCTCCGCCGCCCTGGCGGGCATCGGCCTTTTTCTCGGCAGCACGGGCGCGAAGTCCGTCGTGCTCACGCTCGGCGCGGTCTATGGCGCTGCCGCGTTCACCGTCTACACACTGTGCGTCGCCCACGCCAACGACCTCGTGCACCGCAAACGCGCCGTCGAGGTGTCGAGCGGGCTGCTGCTCGTGTTCTCCATCGGCGCGATTTTCGGCCCCCTGCTGGCGTCGTTCGCCATGCGGGAATTGGGGCATGGCGCCCTGTTCCTGCACTCGGCCGTCGCCCATACGGCGATCGCCGTCATGATGGTGCTGCGCGCGCGCCAGCGCCCGAAACTGCCGATCGAGCGCAACGCGCCGTTCGTGCCTGTCCCCAAGACGACGCCGGCCGTGTTCGACCTCGATCCGAGAGCCGACCAGGATCCGGCGGCACCCGATGCCGAGCCACTCGCGCCGGCAGCCAGAACGGAGGGGCAACGGCCCCTCGTTGCCACGCCCACCCTCTTGCCCAGCAGAAGCAACGCCTGATAAGTCGAACAAGACGGATCCGTGACACGGTGTGGCGCCATCGCCTGCCGCGTACGCAGTGGGCAGGAGACCTTGGATGGCCGAAGACAGGAACCTCTATACGTTGCTGGGATCGCAGTTCCTGGCGGCCGGCACCTCTCCCGCATTTGTCATCCCAGGCGGCCGCACGGTCAGCTACAAGGCCCTGTCCGACGACATCGGCCGCATGGCCAATGCACTCGTGAAACTCGGCGTCAAGCCGGGCGATCGCGTGATGGCCCAGGTCGAGAAGTCCATCGAGAACGTCGTCCTCTACCTCGCGACACTGAAAGCCGGAGCGGTCTTCAATCCGCTCAACACGGCTTACATGCCGGCCGAGCTCGAATACTTCATCGGCGATGCCGAACCGACCGTGCTGGTCATGCCGGCTGACCGGCTGGCCAAGATCGAAGCCACAGGGGCCTGCAGCAAGGTGCCTTCGCGGATGACGATGGAGAACGATGGCTCGGGCACGTTGAGCGACCTAGCCAAGCAGCAGTCTCCCGACCACAAGACCGTGCCGCGCACCGACGACGATCTCGCATGCCTCCTCTACACCTCGGGCACGACGGGCCGCTCGAAAGGCGCGATGCTGACGCACCTCAATCTTTCGTCGAATGCGCAGGTGCTGCACAAGGTCTGGGAGTTCCGCGATGGCGACGTGCTGCTGCACGCCCTGCCGATTTTCCATACGCACGGCCTGTTCGTGGCCCTGCACACGGCCTTCCTCAACCGCTCCAAGATTTACTGGCTCACCAAGTTCGATCTCGACACGGTCCTCGAGTTGCTGCCGCAGTCGACGGTCATGATGGGCGTGCCGACCTTCTACACGCGCCTGCTCGGAACCCCCGCGTTCACGAAGGGCCACTGCAAAAGCATGCGCCTCTTCATCTCCGGGTCCGCGCCGCTGCTGGCCGAGACGCACCAGGAGTTCGAGCAGCGCACCGGACAGCGCATCCTCGAGCGCTACGGCATGACGGAAGCGGGGATGATCACGTCCAACCCCTACGCGAACGACGGCCGCATCGCCGGGTCGGTCGGCTATGCGCTTCCCGATGTGGAGTTGCGCATCGCCACCACGGACGATGGACACATCCTGCCGGCCGGCGAGGTGGGCGTGCTCGAAATCCGCGGGCCGAACCTGTTCAAGGGCTACTGGCGCAATCCCGAGAAGACCAAAGAAGAATTCCGCAAGGACGGCTACTTCATCACCGGCGACCTCTCGACCATGGACGCCGACGGGCGCGTGACCATCGTCGGCCGCGCCAAGGACCTGATCATTTCAGGCGGGTTCAACGTCTATCCCAAGGAGATCGAGACGGAGATCAACGCCATGCCGGGTGTCGGCGAATCCGCCGTGCTGGGCGTTCCGCATCCCGACTTCGGCGAAGGTGTCATTGCTGCCGTCACGGCTGCACCAGGCGCAACGCTTCCCGACGAGCAGCAGATCATCTCCACCCTCTCGGAGCGGCTCGCCAAGTTCAAGCTGCCGAAGCGCGTGTTCGTTGTGCCGGAGCTGCCGCGTAACGCCATGGGCAAGGTGCAGAAAGCCGACCTCAGGTCGCGCTACGGCGACCTCTTCAAGAAGTAGCCGCGTCGCGGATCATTCGTAGGTCCGCTCGTCGGCGATCACCTTGCCATCGTTGGGCAGCGAGCCCGGCGGGACGAATTCGACCGCGCCCTTGAGCTTGGTGATGGCCTGCAGGGACTCCGAAACGCCCGCCTTCAAGCTCTCGTCGGCCGCCGAAGTCTCAGCGTGCAGCGTCATCACGTCCTGCTCTCCGGAGCGCCCGATCACAAGGCGCGCACGCCCCAGCGCCGGATGCCGCTTGGCGATCTCGGCGACGTGCTCAGGATGGACGAACATGCCCTTGACCTTCGTCGTCTGATCGGCGCGCCCGAGCCAGCCCTTGATGCGCATGTTCGTGCGCCCGCACGGACTGCGGCCCGGCAGCACGGCCGACAAATCGCCCGTCGCCAGGCGAACCATCGGATAATCGCGATTGAAGCCGGTGACGACGACCTCGCCAACCTCGCCCTCGGGCGCGGGATCGCCCGTGCCGGGGCGCACGATTTCGACGATCACGCCCTCGTCGACGATCATCCCGTCGAGCGCCGGGCTCTCGTAAGCGATGATGCCGAGGTCGGCGGTCGCATAGGTCTGGTAGCAGGCGATGCCACGCTGCTTGTATTCAGCCCTGAGCGACGGAAACAGGGCACCGCCACTCACCATGGCTTTCTTGAAGCAGGAAAAATCCTTGCGCGCCTCGCGCCCCTTGTCGAGCAGGATCTTGAGATAGTCCGGCACGCCGACGTAGGTGTTGGGCTGCAGATGCTGGATCGCTTCGATCTGCTGCTCGGTATTGCCAGGACCGGCGGCGATCACGGTGCAGCCGAGCGCCCGGGCGCCTGAATCCATGATCCAGCCGCCCGGCGTCAGGTGATAGGCAAATGTATTGTGCACGACGTCGCCCTTGCGCACGCCTGCAGCATAGAGGGCACGTGCCGACCTCCACCAGTCCTCGCCCAGGCCCTCGGGCTCGAAGATCGGTCCGGGCGACATGAAGATGCGGCCGTGAGCGCTGCCGCCCGTCGCGGCCAATCCACCGAAACGCGGGAGCTTCGTCTGAAGGTCCTTCAAGCCTCCCTTGCGCAGGATCGGAAGCTTGGCCAGCGCCTCGCGCGAGGTCACCGCGCCCGGATCTATGCCCGCAAGATGCGCGGCCCACCCCGGGGCCTTCTCGACGACACTGCGCAGAAAGTCCGGCAGAAGCGCGAATTGCGACAGCTCCCGCGCCTCTGGGTCTCGTGTCTCCAAGTGATCGAAGTGATCGCCCGTCATTCGTTGCACACTCTTTTTGTGATGGCGATCCCGGTCGAAGCTGGAATCACTCAGGTCAGGCAAGCCAACGTTTGCGCCGCTTGTAATGTTTCACCTCGCGGAAGGATTTGCGCTCTCCGCCGGCAATGCCGAGGTAGAACTCCTTCACATCCGCGTTCTCGCGCAAGTCCGCCGCGTTGCCGTCCAGCACCACCCGCCCGTTCTCGAGGATGTAGCCGTACGTCGCGTACTTCAGCGCCATGTTGGTATTCTGCTCCGCGAGGAGAACCGAGACGCCCTGCTCGCGATTCAGCCGTTTCGTGATCTCGAATATCTCCTCGACGAGCTGTGGTGCAAGCCCCATCGAGGGCTCATCCAGCAGGATCATTTTCGGCTTCGACATGAGCGCCCGGCCGATGGCCGTCATCTGCTGCTCGCCGCCTGAAATGTAGCCGGTGAGACTTTGCCGCCGCTCCTTGAGGCGTGGGAAGTAGCCGTAGATCATCTCCATGTCGCGCTTGATCGCAGCGCTGCCGTCGCGCCGCGTGTAGGCGCCGGTGAGGAGATTTTCCTCCACAGTCAGGTGGCGGAAGCAATGACGCCCTTCCATCACCTGGATGCACCCGCGCCGCACGAGGTCGTTGGGCGTGAGGTGCTGCACTTCGGCTCCATCGAACACGATGGAGCCTTTCGTTACCTCCCCTCGCTCCGCGTTGAGCAGGTTGGAGATCGCTCTGAGCGTCGTGGTCTTGCCGGCTCCGTTGGCACCGAGGATGGCCACGATGCCGCCTTTGGCAACCGACAAGGACACGCCCTTCAGCACCAGGACGACGTGGTTGTAGATGACTTCGATGTTGTTGACGCTGAGGATCGGAGCCGCAACCGGCCCCGATCCCTGCTGAACATCTCCTGATGACTGAAGTTGCATTCGCTCGCTCTACTTGCAGTCGCGGATGGGGATATTGTTCTCCTTGGCGTACTGCTCGGCATCCGCCTTGATGAGCGGGGCGAGAACCTCGCGATCCGGCTCATAGTACTTGGTCACGATCTTCCACGCCTTGCCGTCCCACTGCTGGACCGCAACGAGACCGGGTCCTTCGTGGTTCGCGCATGTGATCTTGATGGGGATAGTGAACCCGTCCAGGCCTAGTTCCTTCAAGCGCGCTTCGGTGACTTCCAGTTTTTCCAGAGCGTCACGCACGTCAGGCCCTTTCACCTCGACGGAACCCTTGGCGATCATGGCGTTGCGGATGGCTTCGGCCGCCCACATCGCAGCCACGATGCCGCGATTGTAGAGCACCTCGCCGATGCGATCCTTGAACGTGGGATCGACCGCCTTGCCGGCGTCGTAGACGTGCTTGACGATGTCCTTGTGCGCCTGGAAGTCCGCGCCGACCGCATGGAACGCGCCGGACAGATATCCCTTCGCGGCCTCGCCCGTGGGACGCACGTCACCTTCCGAGCCCGACCACCAGCCGCCGATGAACCGGTCCATCGGGAAGCGGATGGAGGTAGCCTCCTTGACCGCCACCTGGTTCATGACGCCCCAACCCCACATCAGAACCCAGTCCGGCTTGTCCTGGCGGATCTGCAGCCAGACCGCCTTCTGTTCCTGACCGGGGCTGTCGACGGCGATGTCCTTGTATTCGAAGCCATGCTTCTTGGAGAGCGCCTGCAACGTCTGGATCGGCTCCTTGCCGTACGCAGAGTTGTGATAGACGAGCGTGATCTTCTTACCCTTCAGCTTGTCCATCCCGCCTTCGCGGTCGCCGATGTACTTCACGAGCGCCGACGCCTGGCTCCAGTAGGTGGCCGGGAAGTTGAAAACCCATTCGAACACGCGGCCATCTGCCGCCGACGTACGGCCGTATCCCATGGAGAAGATGGGGATCTTGTCGACCGCCGCCTTGGGGATGATCTGGTAGGTGATGCCCGTCGAGAGCGGCTGATACACGAGGGCGCCGGAGGGCTCGATGCCCTTCGTCTTCTCGTAGCATTCCACACCCTGCTGCGTGTTGTAGGCCGTCTCGCACGGCACGAGCTTGACCTTGGCGCACTGGCCGGGCTTGACGCAGATGCCGCCGTCGCGCTCGTTCAGCATCAGGTAGTAGTCGGAATACCCGTTGGCGTAGGGAATGCCGCTCGGAGCGAACGGTCCCGTCCGGTAGTCGAGCGTCGGGATCACGAGTTCGTACTGGGCCATCACGGGCGTGACGGTCAGTCCGCCGAGAGCGACGCCGAGCACGGCTGCCCTTAAGCGTTTGGTGTAGTGCATCAGATTTCCTCCGTTGTTCATTGCAGTGTTCTCATTTCGTCAGTGTGGATAAGGCCAGAGGCGGAGCTTCTCCTTCGCGATTTGCCAAAGCCTGGCGAGCCCATGTGGCTCCAGAATGAGGAAGAGGATGATGAGCACGCCCAGCACCACGATCTGGGTGTGCTGCGCGTGGACAGCGCTCATGCCGAGCACGTCGATGAAGATCAGCCGCAGGAACAGCGGCAGGAGCACGAGAAAGCCCGCGCCGAGGAACGACCCGAGCACGGTGCCCAAGCCGCCGATGATGACCATGAACAGAACGTTGAACGAGGTCTGTACGCCAAACGTTTCGCCTGCCTCCGCCGCGCCGAGCCAGATCGTGAACAGCATGGCCCCGGCTACGCCGACGTAGAAGGAGCTGACGCCGAAGGCGGACAGCTTCGTCTGCAGCGGACGGATGCCCATGAGCTCGGCGGCGATATCCATGTCCCGGATCGCCATCCACGAGCGCCCGAGCCGGCCGCGCACCATGTTCTTGGCGGCCAATGCCAGCACCACGACGACCGAGAGCGTGAGCAAATACTTGGCCACGTCGTTGGCTCGGGGCCCGCTCACGATGAACCCGAACACCTCGCGAGGCGGCGCGCTGATCTGGCCCGTGCTCGAGTAATTGCGCAGCCAACCCCACTTGTAGAACAGCCACACGAGGAAGAACTGCGCGGCGAGCGTCGCCACCGCCAAATAGAACCCCTTGATGCGCAGGCTCGGCAGACCGAACAGCATCCCCACGGCCGCGGTGATCAGCCCCGAGGCAAAGAAGATGACCACGAGGTTGAGCTCGGGAAAAGCCGTCATGAGCTTGAACGCCGCGTAAGCGCCGACGCCCATGAAGGCGCCTGTGCCCAGCGACACCTGTCCGCAATATCCCGTCAGGATGTTGAGGCCGAGGGCGGCGAGCGAGTAGATCAGGAACGGCAGCCAGATGGCGTTGAGCCGGAAGTCGTTCAGCGTAAAGGGCACTACCAGGAATGCTATGGCCAGGATAATATACATCCCGATCCTGTCCTGGCGGATCGGGAAGATGGCCTGGTCGGCCGCGTAGCTCGTCTTGAATTGTCCTGCTTCGCGATAGAACATCTCTGCGCGCCCTCAAATCCGCTCGATGATCTTCTCGCCGAACAGGCCTTGGGGCCTGACCAGCAGGAACGCCAGCGCCAGCATGTAGGCGAACCAGTTCTCGATCGCGCCGCCGACCAGCGGCCCGGCGTACACCTCTGCCAGCTTCTCGCCGATGCCGATGATGAGGCCGCCGATGATGGCGCCGGGGATCGACTCGAAGCCGCCCAGGATCAAGACGGGAAGTGCCTTGAGCGCGATCAGCGACAGCGAGAACTGGATGCCGGACTTGGTGCCCCACATCACGCCCGCCACCAGCGCCACGATGCCGGCGACCGACCAGACGATCACCCAGATGGTCTGCAACGAGATGCCGACCGACAGCGCCGCCTGATGGTCGTCTGCCACTGCACGCAGTGCCCGACCGATGCGCGTCTTCTGGAAGAAGATCGCCAGCACGACGACGAGAACCGTGGCGACGATAGCGGCCGCGATCTCGAGCTTCTCGACGTAGAGCCCGAAGTTGTCGAGCAGGTAGTCGCTCGCCCCTTCCGGCAGGCCGACATCAACCTTCTTGACGTCGGACCCCCAGATGGTGTCGCCCGCCCCTTCCAGCACATAGGCCAGACCCAACGTGGCCATGAACAGGATGATCTGCTCCTGATTGACCAGATGGCGCAGGACATAGCGCTCAATGGCGTAGGCCACCAGGATCATGACGAGGATGGTGGCGGGCAGCGCTACCCACGCAGGCATGGCCCAGTTGACGTGAATGGGCTTGTCGAATGGCAGGACGTGCAGCCCGAGCTTCGAGCCGGCAAAGGCGACGGCCATTGCCGCGACGAGGAGGATGATCGCCGCGCTCGGCAGCGTGCTCTTGGAGCCCGTGCTGTGGCGGCGCCACGACTGCACGAGTTGGACGAGCACTGCAGCCGCGAACAGCACGGCCGCGTTGAGGAGCCACGGCGGAAACGTGTTGACCTGGTAGGTGAACGGCGTCGTCCCGGACATGAAGCCGACCACGGTCAGCCCGGCGAACAGCGCCATCACGCCCTGTGCGAAGTTGAACGTTCCCGACGCCTTGTAGATCAGCACGAAACCGAGCGCGACGAGCGAGTACATCACGCCGGCCAGAAGGCCACTCAAAACCGTCTCGATAAAAAACAGCATCAAGCCTCAGCCCTTCTCCCGCACTCGCCGCACCGGCGAGGCTCGCTTGAGTTCAGTGCGCCACACCGAGGTAGGCATCGATGACCCGCTGATTGCTCTGCACCTCGTCCGGGGTGCCGTCGGCAATCTTGCGGCCGTACTCCAGCACCACGACGCGATCGGAGATATCCATGACGACGCCCATGTCGTGCTCGATCAGCGCGATCGTCGTGCCGAGCTGGTCGTTGACCGTCAGGATGAAGCGCGACATGTCCTTCTTCTCTTCGAGGTTCATGCCCGCCATCGGCTCGTCGAGCAGCAGCAGATCCGGCTCCATGGCAAGCGCCCGGCCGAGTTCCACACGCTTCTGCAGACCGTAAGGCAGCTTGCCGACCGGCATCTTGCGAATGTGCTGGATTTCCAGGAAGTCGATGATCCGCTCCACCGTCTCGCGATGGCGGATTTCCTCTCGTTGCGCTGGGCCCCAATACAGGGCCTGCCACGCGAGACCGCGTTTCATCTTCAGCGTCCGGCCCGCCATGATGTTGTCGAGCGTGCTCATGCCCTTGAAGAGGGCGACGTTCTGGAAGGTGCGCGAGATGCCCTGCGAGGCGGCGATGTAGGGCCGCATGTTGCGCCGGCGTTTGCCCTTGAACGTGATGGAGCCCTGCTGCGGGTGATAGAAGCCGTTGATGCAGTTGAGCATCGACGTCTTGCCTGCCCCGTTCGGGCCAATGATGGCGCGGATCTCGCCCTTGCGGATGTCGAACGACACGTCGGTGATGGCCTTGATACCACCGAACGACAGGGAGACGTTCTCGACGGCCAGCAGCACGTCACCGATGCGCTGCCGGGTCATCGGCGCAGCCTCGCTTGCACTCTCCTCGAGGGTCCTGACGTCCGCCTTCATTCCGCCGCCTCCTTGCGCGCGTCCGAGACGGTTGGATACGTCTTCATGTCGACGATGCGCACATCACCCTCGATCACGCCCCTGCGCCCGTCCTCGAACGTCACCTCGGTGGCGATGTGGCAGCGCTCCGTTCCGTCGTACAGGGCCTTGATCAGCGGCCCGTAGCGATCCGCGATGAAGCTGCGGCGCACCTTCTGCGTACGCGTCAGCTCGCCGTCGTCCGCGTCGAGCTCCTTGTGCAGGATGAGGAAGCGCCGGATCTGTGAGCCCGCCACCATCGGCTCGGTCGCGAGGGACTTGTTCATCTCGTCGACCCTGGCCTCGATCAGGTCATAGACCTGAGGATGTGCGGCAAGCTCCTGATAGCTGCCGAAGACGATGTCGTTACGCTCGGCCCAATTGCCGACGGCGACCAGATCGATATTGATGAAGGCAGCGGCATAGTCGCGCCCGTGCCCGAACGCCACGGCTTCCTTGACCTCGGGGAAGAACTTCAATCGGTTCTCGACGTACTTCGGCGCAAACAGGCTGCCGTCGTTGAGACGCCCGACGTCCTTGGCCCGGTCGATGATGCGCAAATGGCCGCGCTGGTCGATGAAGCCCGCGTCGCCCGTGCGCACCCAGCCATCGTCGGTCTTGGTGGCGGCAGTGGCCTCATCGTTCTTGTAGTACCTGAGGAACACGCCGGGGCTCTTGAACAGCACCTCGCCGCTGTTCTCGATCTTGATCTCGACATCCGGGCCGGGCTTGCCCACGGTCTCCGGAAACACCTCGCCGTCGGGCTGCAGCGTGATGAAGACGCTGGCTTCGGTCTGGCCGTAGAGCTGCTTCAGGTTGATACCGAGCGAGCGGAAAAAGCTGAACAGCTCCGGCCCGATCGCCTCACCGGCCGTGTAAGCCACGCGCAGGTTCGAGAAGCCCATGCGGTTGCGCAGCGGCCCATAGGCGAAGAAATCGCCGAGCCGATAGAGTGCGCGATCCTTGAACCCGACCGGCTTGCCATCGAGAATCTTCTCACCCGACCGGCGCGCGACCTTCAGGAAATAATCGAACATGCCTTTCTTGGCGGCGCCGGCATCCTCCATGCGCACCATGATCTGCGTCAGCAGATTCTCGAACACGCGCGGCGGTGCGAAGAAATAGCTCGGGCCGATCTCGCGGCGATCCTCGACGATGGTGTCGGGGCTCTCGGGGCAGGCGATGCACAACGCACCGGCGTAGGCTTGCCCGTAGGAGAAGATGTGATCGCCGACCCAGGCCATCGGCAGGTAGGCGATCATCGTGTCATTGGGCGTGAAGCTGTCGAAGGCATTGGCGTTCGATCCCGACACGACCACGTTCTCGTGCGTGAGCATCACGCCCTTGGGCTGGCCGGTGGTTCCCGATGTGTAGAGAATGACGCTGACGTCGCTGCCCTTGCCGCGCGCGATCTCGGCGCTCCACGCTTCAGCGACCTGGGGATTGGCTTTCAGCTCCTTGCGGCCGATCTCCTTGACGCTGGAAATGGCGTGCAGGTTAGTGGCTTCGTACGTCTGCAGCCCGCGCTCGTCGTCGTAGATGACGGTTTGCAGCGACGGGACCTTGTCCTTGATGGAAATGAGCTTGTCGACCTGCTCCTGGTTTTCCGCCACCGCGAACTTGACCTCCGCGTGAGCGAGCACGAAGGCCATCTCCTCGGCCACCGAGTCCTGGTAGACCGGCACGGGAATTGCCCCGAAACTCTGTGCGGCCGTGAATGCCCAGTAGAGATTGGGGCGGTTGTCGCCGATGACGGCAATCGTGTCGCCGCGCTTCAGGCCGAGCTTCTGCAGTCCGACGGCGAAATCGCGGATGTTGTCGCGCGCCTCGGCCCACGTCCACGTCTGCCAGATGCCGAATTCCTTTTCCCGGAACGCCGGCCGAGAGCCGTGGCGTTCGGCATTGCGCAGCAAAAGCTTGGGTATGGTATCAAGATGCGCGGGCGCCGAATTCACGTCGCAAGCCTCCTCCCAATGCACATCAGCGCGTTGCCCGCGCTCTACCGCTTCAGACGCGATTTTTTTGCCGCTCGCGCCCCGCTCACAGGGCATACTATCAGAAAAAAGGCGAACGCTCTCAACCAGTACCTTGACAGACACCACCGGCAGTTGTCTGCTAGACTTGTGGGTGAGCGGAGAGATGCTCGGCTGGCATCTGGCATTCCATTTTCGGGAAGGATGCGACCCGCCTTAACCATCGTACCCGGCAAGCGCCGCGAGATCCGTAACGGTGATCCCCCCGCGCTCGACCTGAATGAGCCCCGCCTCCTCCAGAGCCTGCAACGCCTTGTTGGCCACCTGCCGTGACAAGCCCGCGAGAAGGGCCAGCTCTTCCTGCGTGATTTCGATGTGCGTGCCGGCGTTGGGATAGAGGATCGGATTGAACAGCCACGCGAGATTGCGTGCGACCCGGGCGGTCGGATCGTGAATGCGGTCATGCTCAATGGTGGCGATGAACTGCCCCATACGCTCGTTCAGTTGATGCACGAGGAAGCGGTTGAATCCCACGCTGGTCTGAAACAGCCACATGAACGTGGTGCGGTTCATCAGGGCCAGCCGGGTGTCGCGCAGCGCCACGAGGTCGTACTTGCGCTTCTCGTTCTTGATGACGCTGCCCTCGCCGAACCATCCTCCCGAACCGATGCCGGCGAACGTCATGGCCTTGCCGACCTGGGAAATGGCGCTGATTTTGACGAGGCCCGTGATGACCCCGGTCCATGAGCTGAACTCATCGCCGCGGTGGCACACGTAGCTGCCGGCCGGATACAGGCGCTCGGCGATACCCTTGCGGGCTCGCGCTGCCTCGTCCTCGGTCAGCATGTCGGCCCAGAACGCGATTTGGCGCAGCTCGTCTTTTGCGCTCACGACGGGACCTCGGCCTCGGGAAAGCAGCGGGAATCCCACATTAGGGCGAGGCCGTGATCACCTCAAGACAAGCCCGCATCCGGCGCGTGGTTTTGCCCCTTGGAAGCCGCCGGGACGGCCCGTAGGATGCACGCCAACCCATTCGCAACGGCCTCAGACGCAAAGGACGCCCACATGGCTGCGGAGCTTTATCATTTCATCGGCGGCAAGCGGGTCGCGGGCCGGTCCGGCAAATTCGGTGACGTGTTCTGGCCGATGACCGGGGAGGTCGCGGCCAAGGTGCCGCTCGCCAGCAAGGAGGAGGTCCGCGCCGCCGTCGAGAATGCCAAGGCGGCACAGCCGGCCTGGGCCGCCACCAATCCGCAGCGCCGCGCCCGCGTGCTGATGAAGTTCATCGATCTCGTGGCCAGGGACAACGACAAGCTGGCCGAGTGCCTTGCTCGCGAGCACGGCAAGACCGTCGCTGACGCCAAGGGCGACATCCAGCGCGGTGTCGAGGTCGCGGAGTTCGCCTGCGGCGTGCCCCACCTCAGCAAGGGCGAATATACGGAAGGCGCCGGCCCGGGGATCGACATCTACTCCATGCGCCAGGCGCTCGGCGTCGTCGCCGGCATCACGCCGTTCAACTTCCCGGCCATGATCCCGATGTGGAAGTTCGCCCCGGCGATCGCCTGCGGCAACGCCTTCATCCTGAAGCCGTCGGAGCGCGATCCGGGCGTGCCGCTGATGCTCGCCGAGCTGATGATGGAAGCCGGGCTGCCTGCCGGCATCCTCAATGTCGTCAACGGCGACAAGGACGCCGTCGACGCCATTCTCGACGACCGTGACATCCAGGCCGTCGGCTTCGTCGGCTCCACGCCCATCGCCGAGTACGTCTATACGCGCGGCTGCGCGGCCGGAAAGCGCGTCCAGTGCTTCGGCGGCGCCAAGAACCACATGATCATCATGCCGGACGCGGACATGGACCAGGCCGTCGACGCGCTGATCGGCGCCGGCTACGGCTCGGCCGGCGAGCGGTGTATGGCCGTGTCGGTGGCGGTGCCGGTCGGCAAGAAGACCGCGGACATCCTCATCGACAAGCTCGTTCCGCGCGTGGAGAGCCTCAAGATCGGTCCGTCGACGTCGCTCGACGCCGATTTCGGACCGCTCGCGACCGCAGCACACGTGAAGAAGGTGAAGGACTACGTCGATATCGGCCTCAAGGAAGGCGCCAAGCTGAAGGTCGACGGCCGCGACTTCCGCATGCAGGGCTATGAGAACGGCTTCTACATGGGCGGCTGCCTGTTCGACGAGGTGACGCCCTCCATGCGCATTTACAAGGAGGAGATCTTCGGGCCGGTGCTCTCCGTGGTGCGCGCCAAGGATTACAATGAGGCCCTGCGCCTGCCCAACGAGCACGAGTATGGCAATGGCGTCGCGATCTTCACGCGCGACGGCGATGCGGCCCGCGATTTCGCGGCCAAGGTCAACGTCGGCATGGTCGGCGTGAACGTGCCGATCCCTGTGCCGCTCGCCTACTACACGTTCGGAGGCTGGAAGCGCTCAGGCTTCGGCGACCTGAACCAGCACGGCCCCGACTCCATGCGCTTCTACACCAAGACCAAGACGGTCACGTCGCGTTGGCCGAGCGGCATGAAGGAAGGTGCCGAGTTCGTCATTCCGACGATGAAGTGAAATCGATGGGGTGGAGCAAGATGTGTCTCGCTCCACCGCTCCCGACTTTAGTCGTCAAGCTTCTTCTTGATCAGCTTGAAGGATGCATCGAAGTCGAGGTCGTACTTCTTCCCGTCGCTGCACTGGGCCTTGTCGACTTCGAACTTGCCGTCGTCGAATTCCATCTTGCCGCCGGAGCACCCTTGCGCCTGCAGGGCTGCTTCCAGGCCGGTCTTCTCTTCGGCGGTCACCGGGCGATCGGCCAACGCCGGACCACTGAGAGCCAACACCACAATCGCCGGGACGGACAAACTGCGCATTTCATTCCTTTCAATTGACAACAACGAAGCCGCTTAGCTGCGGGCGTCCTTCTTCAGCAACTTGAACTCGTGATCGAAGGTGAAGTCGTAAAGTCGCTGATCTCCACATTTAGCGCCGGCGATGTCATAACCGCCGCTGCTCACGCGGATCACACCGCCCGAGCACCCTTGCGCATCGAGCGCCGCTTGCAGACGCGAGCTTTGGTCGCGCGTCAAGGCATCCGATGCCAGCGCAGCACCAACGGAGCCAAGAAGGGCAAAAATCGCCAAGCCTGTGCGCATCGAGCACTCCTTAAGCACATAAGCCATGGATCGCCTGGATCGGAGACCCAGGCGTGGAGCGTCAACGCATGGTCTGCAGGATCGTTCCGGGGCTGGAACTGTTGGAAATCCCCGGAGATTACGGGTGAAGATCACAGGATTGTGCGGCAAGTCCACTGGAGGTGGCGCTCTGAGTGCTTATAGTCCGCCGGACCATTGGATCTCAGTCACGGTGGGCAGCATGAAGGCCTTGCTCGGAGCATGTGTGGGCGCTTTGATGATGGCCATGACACCGGCCGCCCACGCACAACCTGTTTCCCCCGTCGCCTACGACTACGAGTTCGAGCCCATAGAGGGCGGCAAGATGCCCCTGGCGCAGTGGCGCGGCAAAGTCCTGCTCGTCGTCAACACTGCTTCGCTTTGCGGGTTCACGCCGCAGTACGAAGGGCTGCAATCCTTGTGGCAGCGCTACGAGACGCGCGGGCTCGTCGTGATCGGCGTTCCCTCCAATGACTTCGGCGCCCAGGAGCCCAAGAGCGAGAGCGAGATCCAGGGCTTCTGCCAGGGCGCCTTCGGCGTGAATTTTCCCCTAACGACGAAGCAGGTCGTTTCGGGTCCCGGCGCGCATCCGTTCTACCGCTGGGCCAGCGACGCGCTGGGAGGCAAGGACGCACCCCGCTGGAACTTCCACAAGTACCTGGTCGGCCGCGACGGCAAGTTGATCGCCGGTTTCGGCTCGGGGGTGACACCGCTCTCCAAAACCATGGTCAACGCGGTCGAGACCGCGCTCGGCACACTCTGACGGCGCATCATCCGCGAGCGCGGAAGTCCTCAGGCTTGTAGCGCGCCAGCTCCGTCAGCAGCAGCGTCCAGTCCCGAAGGCCCTCCGCAATGGACGAGAGGCGGAAGAACTCGTTCGGCGCGTGCACGTCCTCGTCGGGCATGGCATAGCCGAACGTCAGCGTGTCGAGCCCCAGCATCTCCTTGAAGATGGCCGTGATGGGAATGGTGCCGCCAGCCCGCGCGTAGACCGGGCGGCGGCCCGCCGTCGCCAAGATCACCGCCTCAGCAGCCTCCAGCAGCGGATGTCCCGCCTCCAGCGAGAACGCCGGCGAGCCCGTCACAGGTGAGAACGACAGCGTCACGCCCGGCGGGCAGGCCGCCTGAAGATGGCAGCACACGGCCGCCGCAGCCTGATCAGGGTCCTGCCCCGGTACCAGCCGCATGGTGAGCTTGGCATGTGCCTCACGCGGGATCACGGTCTTGCCGCCTGCGCCCGTATATCCGCCCCACATCCCGTTGACCTCGATGGTCGGGCGCAATGTGAGCCGCTCGCCGATGGTGTAGGCCGGATCGCCGTAAGGGGCACCATCCATCTCGGCGTAGAATTCGGCCTCGTCGATCGGCAGAGCGGCGGTGTCGGAACGTTGCCGTTCGGTCAGCCCGGGGACAGCCGCCATGTACTCGGCAACCGTGATGCGCCCTTGTGCATCGTGCAAGGAGGCGATCAACGCGGCCAGGTCGTGCAAGGCATTGCGCACCGCGCCACCGTAACGGCCGGAATGCAGGTCCTTGGCGGCCGTGCGCACGGTCATCTCCAGGCTGGCGATGCCGCGCGTGCCGGTGCGGAGCGTTGGCAGCGATGTGCTGGCGCGTCCGCCGTCGGCGGAGATCATGGCGTCGGCCGATAGCAGGGCGCGGTAGCGCTCGACGATTGTGCGCAGGCTCGGACTTCCCGTCTCCTCTTCTCCCTCAAGGAAGAATTTCACGTTGACCGGACAGCGTCCTTGCACCGCCAGGAACGCGGCCACGGTCTCGATGGCGATGGTCGTCGAGCCTTTCACGTCCGAGGCGCCGCGCGCGTACAGGCGTCCGTTCCTGACGGTCGGCTCGAACGGCGGCGTATGCCAGAGCTCCAACGGGTCGGGCGGCTGCACGTCGTAGTGACCATAGACGATGATCGTCGGCGCGCCGGGTACGCCGGTCCATGCCCCGTAGACGGCCGGCTGGCCGCCGCCATCGAGGAGCTGCACGTTGTCGAGCCCCATCGCGGTGAGCCGGTCGAGCAGAAAGCGGCGTGTCGCGCCCATACCCTCGGCATAGGCCGGATCGGTGCTGACGCTCGGCAGGCGCAGGATCGCCTTCAGGCGCTCGACGATCGTATCGTGCTCATGCTGCAGATGACTCAGAACGGCTTCCGTCACGGCGTTTCCCCCTAGCGCTGCTAGAACGAGACGCAGGATACCCCGTCCACGCGCATGACGCTCTCCTGCTGAAAGCGCGTCTTCCAGGCCGCGCGGATGGCCTCTACAGATTTATTGATCTCAGGCGTCGCCTTGGACCAGATCACGAGGACGCGCGACGTCTCCTTGGCCAGCGCCCCGGTGGCGTTGCGCCATTGGCCGTATCCCGTGAGCACCGTCAGACCGTCCGGAAAGCGCGGGGTGACCTCGGCATCGAGAAATGCGCGCCAATCCTCCTCGCTCACTTCGCCACCGCCCTTCTTGCCCATGCCGAACAGCAGCTCGAGCCGCGACATGGGCTCCGCCGATGGCCCGCAGACGCGGTTTGGCGCCATGACGAGAGGGCTCAGCGCCACCGTCGCGAGGCCGACGCCCAGCGCAAGCGCCAGGACGCCGATGACTGCCGCTCGCATCTGCATGATTGACCGCACCTGAGTTGACGACATCCCGACATTGAGCCTTAGTGCGGCACCACCGAGCAGTATCGGGAGGAACACCTTGGCCAGCTACAAGCTTCACTGCTTTGGACCGTCGGGCAATGCCTACAAGGTCGCGCTATATCTGAATTGCGCCGGCCTTGATTGGACGCCCGTCCATGTCGACTTTTTCAAGGGCCAAACGCGGGATGCGGGATGGCGCGCAACCGTCAACGCCATGGGCGAGGCCCCCGTCCTCGAACTTGAAGACGGCAGGAGGCTGACACAGTCGGGTGCCATTCTGACATGGCTCGCGGAAACCACCGGGAAATTCGCGCCTGCAACGCCGGATGAGCGCTACGAGGCGCTGCGCTGGATCCTGTTCGACAATCACAAGTTCACGAGCTACTTCGCGACCTATCGCTTCCTCCACTCGGCCGCACCGCCGGGTACGGATCCCGCCGTCGTGGCGGCCTTCAAGGCGCGCGCCGAGTCGGCCTTTTCGATCGCGGACAAGCATCTGGCCGGACAGCAATTCATCGTCGGTGCGAAACCCTGCATCGCCGATTTTTCCCTGGCCGGTTACATTTTCTATCCCATTGACGAGTCCGGGATCGACGTCGCGGCGGCCTATCCCAATATTCACGCTTGGAGAGAACGCCTGCGTGCGCTCCCGGGCTGGAAGGCGCCCTACGACCTGATGCCCGGCGAGCGCATCAAGCGGCAGACGTGAGGATCAGATCATGGCCATCACGACGCGCCTGACCAAGCGCCTCGGCATTACCCATCCCGTCATCTCGGCACCGATGGCTTTTGCGGCCGGCGGCAGGTTGGCGGCCGCGGTCTCGAATGCCGGCGGTCTCGGCTTGATCGGCGGCGGCTATGGCGATGGCGGCTGGCTCAAGGAGCAGTTCCTGGCAGCCGGCAACGCCCGCATCGGCTGCGGCTTCATCACCTGGTCGCTGAAGAAGCAGCCGCATCTGCTCGATGAGGTGCTCGCCCATAAACCGGCAGCGCTGTTCCTGTCGTTCGACGATCCGACACCCTTCGCACCCAAGATCAAAGACGCCGGTGCGCTGTTCATCCAGCAGGTCCAGACCCGGCGCGACGCCGAGGTCGCCCTCGATGCAGGCGCCGATGTGATCGTTGCGCAAGGCGCCGAGGCGGGAGGGCACGGTGAGCGCCGCGCGACACTCACCCTGGTCCCCGAGGTTGCCGATCTTATCGCGGAGCGCGCACCGGAAACGCTGTTGTGCGCGGCCGGTGGCATCGCCGACGGGCGCGGTCTCGCGGCGGCGCTGATGCTCGGCGCCGATGGCGTTCTGGTCGGGTCGCGGTTCTGGGCGAGCTCGGAAGCACTCGTTCATGCCAACATGCACAATGCTGCCTTGTCGGCGACGGGTGACGACACGATCCGCTCCTCCGTGATGGATATCGCCCGCAAGCTGGAATGGCCGGAGCGCTTCTCCTGCCGGGTTCTGAAAAACCCGTTCACGGATCGTTGGCACGGTCACGAGGCCGAGCTCGTCGCCAACGCCGACGTGGAAGCCGTCAAGTGGCGCAAGGCCTGGACCGAGGGCGGCATCGACGTCGCCAACACCTTCGTCGGCGAAGCCGCCGGTCTCATTCACGCCATCGAGCCGGCAGCGGCGATCCTCGAGCGGCTGGTCAAGGACGCCGAAACCCGATTGACTGGTGCCGCGCGCCTGATCGAGCACTGATTCACTGATTGAACGCACCCAAAGCAAACGACGGATGCGAGGATAACTCATGCATTTCGCCCTGACGGAAGAACAAGCCGCGATCCAGGAAACAGCGCTCAACTTCGCCAAGGAGCGCATTGCGCCGAGCGCGTCCGAATGGGACGAGACCAGCCACTTCCCCGTCGATGTCATCCGCGAGACCGCGGCGCTGGGCATGGCCACCATCTATGTGCCGGCCGAGAAAGGCGGCTCGGGCCTGTCGCGTGCCGATGGCGCGCTCATCATGGAAGCGCTCGCCTACGGCTGCCCTGCCATCTCGTCCTACATTTCGATCCACAACATGGTGGCGTGGATGGTGGCCAAGTACGGCACGCCCAAGCAGATCGAAGCCTGGATCCCGAAGCTCGCCTCCATGGAGTGGCTGTCGTCGTATTGCCTGACCGAGCCGGGCGCCGGATCGGATGCCGCCGCGCTCAAGACCACGGCGCAAAAGGATGGCGACCACTACATCCTCAACGGCACCAAGCAGTTCATCTCTGGCGCGGGTGCGGCCGAGTTCTATTTCATCTTCGCACGCACGGGCGGCGAAGGCTCGGGCGGCGTCTCGGCGTTTGCCGTGTTGAAGGACACACCGGGCCTCTCCTTCGGCGCGCTCGAAAAGAAGATGGGCTGGAACGCGCAGCCCACACGCCAAGTGATCATGGAGAACTGCCGCGTCCCCGCGAGCCATCTGGTCGGCGGGGTCGAGGGCGAAGGCTTCAAATTTGCCATGAGCGGCCTCGACGGCGGGCGCGTGAACATCGGTGCCTGCTCGCTGGGTGCCGCTTGGTCGGCGCTCGACAAGGCCCGCGCCTACATGTTCGAGCGTAAAGCCTTCGGCAAGAACCTGGCGGACTTCCAGGCCCTGCAGTTCAAGATCGCGGACATGGCGACGGATCTCGAGGCGGCGCGCCTGATGATCTACCGCGCGGCCGACGCCCTAGACCGCGCCGACCCGCAGGCCTCGCTGTACTCGGCCATGGGCAAGAAATACGCGACGGACCTCGGCTTCGAGGTCTGCAACCAGGCGCTGCAGATCCATGGCGGCTACGGCTACCTGAAGGACTACGGCCTGGAAAAGCTCGTCCGCGACCTGCGCGTGCACCAGATCCTGGAGGGCACCAACGAGATCATGCGGGTCGTCATCTCGCGCAAGGTGCTCGGCGGAAACAGGGGCTGAAGAATCGGCTCTGTGGGGCTTGCCGGGAACCGCAAACGGGCGCAGAGAAGCCCGATCGAGGTCTTTCCGGGGACGGCCCTTGAGAACCATCGTCCACGTCATGCTCGTGAGCGCCCTGCTGCTGCTCGGCGCCGCCGACGTGGCATTGGCCGGTGAGCCCCTCGGCGGCTTCATAACCGAGCTGAAGATCGGGGCACTCTGGCACGATCCCGGCGATCTCTGGAGCGGCTTCCGCCGCGAGCCGGAATCGGTCGACGTGAACATCGAGGCGCTGCTGGCGCCGAGCCTACCGTTCCTGTGGGGCTCGATCCGGCCCGCCGTCGGCGGCTCGATCAACACGGCGGGCGGCACCAGCAAAGGCTATGTCGACGCCCGCTGGCAGGTGGAGACCCCGTCCGGCATTTTCTTCGGCCTGGGCCTCGGAGCAGCCATCCACGACGGCGATATCAGCCCGATCGATCCGGACAAGAAGGCGCTGGGCTCGCGTGTGCTGTTTCACATCCCCGCCGAGGTCGGCTTGCGGTTCGACGACCACAACAGCGTCTCGGTCTATTTCGAGCACATCTCGAACGGCTACACGAAGCGCTACAACGAGGGGCTGGACGCCCTCGGCATGCGCTACGGTTACAAGTTCTAAGCCCTAAGTCACGGCGAGCACGTCCCAACCTTCCTTGCGAGGTCAAGCAGGCTTGGCGGAACCGGATCGGGACGGTAAGTCTTGGGCCTGTCCTGTCCCGTGTTCCCAAGCCCGAGCCGCCAATGCAAGACCAAGCCGAGCCTGAAGTTTTGATCCGCCGTGAGGGCCGCACTGGCCGCATCACGCTGAACCGGCCCAAGGCCCTCAATGCCCTGACGCTCGGCATGGTCCGCTCCATCTGGTCGGCGATGCTGGCCTGGAAGGACGATCCCAAGATCCACCTCGTGCTGATCGATGGCGCCGGAGACCGGGCCATGTGTGCCGGCGGCGACATCCGCTGGCTCTACGACGGCCGTGCCGAGGGTTCGCTTCAAGCCCGCCAATTCTGGAGCGAGGAATACCGCCTCAACGCCCTGATCGCGCGCTACCCCAAGCCCTACGTCGCCTTCATGGACGGCATCGTCATGGGCGGCGGCATCGGCCTCTCCTCGCATGGGCGGCACCGCATCGTCACCGAGAAGAGCCAGCTTGCCATGCCGGAGACCAGCATCGGGCTCATCCCGGATGTCGGCGGCACCTGGCTGCTGTCGCGTGCCCCAGGCGAGACCGGCATCTATCTCGGCCTGACGGGCGAGCGCATGCGCGGCGCCGGCACCATGCACGCCAGATTCGCCGATACCTTCGTGAGCTCAGGCAGGCTCGGCGAGCTTGCCGTGGCCCTGTCGGATCCGGACGGCGGCGACGTGGCCGACATCATCAAGCGCTTTGCCGAGCCGCCGCCGGCCTCCGAGCTCGCCCAGCGCTCAGGCATTATCGATCGCGCCTTCCGCTTCGAGACGGTCGAGGAGATCCAGGCCGAGCTCGCCGCCATCGGCAACGAATGGGCCGACAAGACGCTGACCGAGCTCGGGAGCAAGTCTCCCTTGAGCCTCAAGCTGACACTGGCCGCCATCCGCAATGCCCGCACGCTCTCGTCTCTGGAGGAGGCGCTGAACGTCGAGTATCGCCTCTGCGTGCGCCTGTTCGAGAGCGGCGAGTTCATCGAGGGCGTGCGCGCCCTCATCGTCGACAAGGACCGGCTGCCGAAATGGCGCCCGTCGCGCATCGACGAGGTCAAGGCGCAACAGGTGAATGACTGGCTCGGGCCGTTGCCGCAAGGCGAGGAATTGGGCTTGCAACCGCCCGACTGATATATCAGCTTGACGATCGAGTGAGCAGCCGGAAGACCGGAACGCCTAATGGCCGGGAGAAAAGCACGATGACAATCAAGGTCGAGCGCAAGGGGCCGCTCGTCGGCATGCGCGTTCTGGATCTGTCGCACGTGATGGCGGGACCGACCTGCGGACGCATGCTCGCCGACATGGGCGCCGACGTCGTCAAGATCGAGAAGGCCGACGGCGGCGACGATACGCGGCGCATGCTGCCGCCCGCCATCAAAGGCGAGCCGGCCGCCTTCATGATGATGAACCGCAACAAGCGCGGCATCGTGCTCGACCTCAAGAAGCCGCTCGCGCGCGAGGCGCTCAAACGGCTGGTCAAGACCGCCGACGTGCTGATCGAGAACTACCGCCACGACACACTCGACAAGCTCGGCCTCGGCTATGAGGACCTGCGCAAGGTGAACCCGGGGCTGATCTACTGCGCCATCTCCGGTTTCGGCCGCACCGGCCCTTACGCGACGCAAGGCGGCTACGACCTGATCGCTCAGGGCATGTCGGGATTGATGGCAATCACCGGCGAAGGACCCGGACGTCCGCCCGTCAAGGTCGGCTCTCCGGCGTGCGACATCACCGCCGGCCTGCTCGGCGCCATGGGCGTCTGCGCCGCCTATGCCCACAAGCAGAGGACGGGCGAAGGCCAGTTCGTCGACACGTCCCTGTTCGAGGCCGGCATCACGCTGACCTATTGGCAGTCCGCGATCTGCCTGGCGACCGGAGTTTCGCCCGGCCCCATGGGCTCGGCCCACCCGCTCAATGCGCCCTACCAGGCCTTCGAGACCAAGGACGGCTGGATGAACGTGGGCGCGTCCAATCAGAAGATGTATCCGCAGTTGTGCGAGCTGCTGGGTGTGCCGGAGCTGGCCACCGATCCGCGCTTCAAGACCGGCCTCGACCGCATGACCAATCTGGATGTTCTCATTTCCACGCTGGCACCCCATTTCAAGAAATGGACGACGGCCGAATGGCTGGAGAAGCTGGAAAAGCTCGGCATCCCCTGCGGACCGGTCCTGTCGATTGCCGAGATGCAGAACCATCCGCAGGCCCTGGCCCGCGACATGGTGCCGGCGGTCGAGCATCCCGTCGCCGGAACGGTACAGACGATCGGCCTTCCGGTGAAATTCTCCGCCACGCCGGGAGCGGTCGTAACCCCGGCACCCCTGTTCGGTCAGCACACCCGTGAGGTCCTGACCGAGGCCGGGTTCAGCGCTGCCGAGGTCGATGCCCTGTTCGCCGAGGGCGCCGCCAAGGAACCGGCGCGCATGGCCGCGGAATAACCGATGGCCTGACGCTTGCAGCAGAGCCGGTAAAGCACATCGCCAGTCTAGGTGGGGCTTTCGCGCGTTTCCACGTGCGACCGCGCCGTGACGGCATTTTCGTTCGAGGATATGACGCATGACTGACCGTATTGCCGTTGGAGGCCTGAAGGTTGCTGCCGTCTGGCACGACTTCATCACCCGGGAAGTCCTGCCCGGCATCGGCGTTGACGCGGCCAAGTTCTGGTCCGGGCTGGAGGCCATCATTCATGACCTCGCGCCTGAAAACCGGGCATTGCTGGCGAAGCGCGATCAGCTCCAGGTCAAGATCGATGCCTGGCATCGCGAGCGGCGCGGGCAGCCGCTGGATATGGCGGCCTATAGGCGGTTCCTGACCGAGATCGGCTACCTGCTGCCGGAGGGTCCAGACTTCAAGGTCGAGACGGCCAATGTCGACCGCGAGATTGCCACCATGGCCGGCCCGCAGCTCGTCGTACCCGTCAGCAACGCACGCTACGCGCTCAACGCGGCCAACGCCCGCTGGGGTTCGCTCTACGATGCCCTCTATGGCACGGATGTGATCAGCGAGGACGCAGGCGCCGGGCGGAAGGGTGGCTTCAACCCAATCCGCGGCGCCAAGGTCATCGCCTATGCGCGCGGTTTTCTCGACAAGATCGCGCCTCTGGACGGTGGCTCGCACGTGGATGCGACGGCCTACACCATCGAAACAGGCCAAGCCTTCATCACCTTGCAGAACGGCGCCACGGCACGACTAAGGAACGGCGGCCAGCTCGTGGGTTATCAGGGTGCGCCGGACGCGCCCTCGGCGATTCTTCTGGTGCACAACGGACTGCACGTCGAGATTCGCATCGACCGTACGACGCCGATCGGCCAGACCGATCCGGCCGGCATCTCCGACGTCATTGTCGAAGCCGCGCTCACGACCATCGTCGACCTCGAAGATTCGATCGCTGCCGTCGACCCCGAGGACAAAATCGCGGCCTATCGCAATTGGCTCGGCCTCATGCGCGGGACACTGGCCGAGACCTTCGACAAGGGCGGCAAGCAGCTCACGCGCCGGCTCAATCCTGACCGAAGCTACACGACGCCTGATGGCAGCGGATCCCTGGTGCTGCACGGACGCAGCCTCATGCTCGTGCGCAACGTCGGCCATCTCATGATGGATGACAGCGTGCTGGACCGGAACGGTGATCCCGCACCGGAAGGCATTCTCGACACGGTCGTGACGAGCGCCATTGCACTGTTCGACCTCAAGGGCAAAAGCACCACGTGCAACAGCCGCACAGGCTCCGTCTACATCGTCAAGCCGAAGATGCACGGCCCCGAGGAGGTCGAATTCGCCAACACGCTGTTCGACCGCACGGAGGACATGCTGGGCTTGGCGCGCCACACGCTCAAGATCGGCATCATGGACGAGGAGCGGCGCACCACGATCAACCTCAAGGAATGCATCCGCTCCGCACGCGGCCGTGTTTGCTTCATCAACACCGGGTTCCTCGATCGTACGGGCGACGAGATCCACACCTCGATGGATGCCGGGCCCATGGTGCGCAAGACCGAGATGCGAGCGCAGCCCTGGATCAAGGCCTACGAGGACTGGAACGTTGACATCGGCCTCGACTGCGGCCTGCCCGGCCATGCCCAGATCGGCAAGGGCATGTGGGCCATGCCGGATCGCATGGCAGACATGATGGCGCAGAAGCTTGCACACCCCGAGGCGGGCGCCAACACCGCCTGGGTTCCCTCTCCGACAGCGGCCACGCTTCACACCCTGCACTATCACCAGGTGGACGTGGCCGGTCGCCAGAAGGTGCTTGCGCGCCGTCCACGCGCGTCCCTCGACGCCATATTGACCTACCCGGTGGCGGATCGCGTGAACTGGCCGCCCCAAGATGTGCAGAGGGAGCTCGACAATAACGCGCAAGGCATCCTGGGCTACGTGGTGCGCTGGATCGACCAGGGCGTGGGATGCTCAAAGGTGCCTGATATCAACGACATCGGGCTCATGGAGGATCGCGCGACGCTGCGCATCTCGAGCCAGCACATCGCCAACTGGCTGAAGCACGGCATCGTCAGCGAGGCGCAAGTGCGCGAAACGATGCGGCGCATGGCGGCCGTCGTCGATAAACAGAACGCCGGCGATCCGCTCTATCGGCCCATGGCGCCCGCGTTCGACGAGAGCATCGCCTTCGCTGCTGCCTGCGATCTCGTCCTCGAGGGCACCACCCAGCCCAACGGGTATACCGAGCCGATCCTGCACGCGCGCCGCCGCGAGGCGAAAGCCAAGGCCAGCGCCTGAGCGGACCGCCTGCCCGGCTGCTGCCTGGCGGACCCGTCGCATTCCGGCCTTCCGCACCCCATATGCTGCGCTCGGAGGAAGGTTGGGGCGCTACGGGGACCGCAAAGGCTTATCGTTATGGCTACAACTATGCTGACGCGCTTGCTGGGCAATGCCAGCGAGACTGCTCCGGCGGGACAGCCAAGTTCTGCCGTACATGATGCAACACTACTGGATGCCTATTCGCGCACGGTCGTCGGCGTCGTCGATGCCGTGTCCTCGTCCGTTGTTCACATCCACGTCACGGGCGAGCGCGGCGGACGCACGGCGCGTGGCACAGGCTCGGGCGTGATCGTCACTCCGGACGGGCTCATTCTGACCAACAATCACGTGGTTGAAGGTGCGCAGAACATCGAGGCCGCTCTGGCCGGTGATCGCGCGTTCCGCGCACGCGTCCTGGGACGCGATCCCGACACCGATCTTGCCGTGCTGCGCGCCGAGACAAGCGACACACTGCCGGCTGCGAAGCTCGGCAACTCCAAGGCCGTTTCGCCGGGACAGATCGCCATCGCCATCGGCAACCCGCTGGGCTTTCAGTCGACGGTGACCGCCGGCATCGTCAGCGCCGTGGGCCGCACCCTGATGGGCCAGGGCGGCCGTCTCATCGGCGACGTCATCCAGACCGATGCCGCGCTCAACCCCGGCAACTCGGGTGGACCGCTGGTGTCCTCCGCAGCCGAGGTCATCGGTATCAATACGGCGACGATCATGGGCGCCCAGGGCATCTGTTTCTCGGTGGCCTCAAATACCGCGCTGCACGTTCTGCAGCAGGTGCTGAAGCACGGCCGCGTGCGCCGCGCCCGCATTGGCATTGCCGGTGAGCAGATTCTGCTGCCCGAGCGCATCCGGCATCGGACCGGCTTGAAGCAGAAGAGTGCCGTACGGATCGCGACTGTGATCGAGAACAGCCCGGCCGCCCAGGCCGGTCTGGTCCCCGGCGATATCCTAGTGTCGCTCGGCGCCGAGGCGGTGACCGGCATCGACGACATCACGCGCCTGCTGGACGAGCGCCGGATCGGTCAGAAGGTGAGCGTCGCGGTCTTGCGCAACGGCCGTACCGACACGATCGACCTTGTCCCTGAAGAACGTTCAAAAACCGACTAGGCGTCTAATGCTCAAACAGAGTTATAACAATAATTTGAGCCGAAAATCGATTCTCAAAGATCAAGTCAAGTCACATCTGAAGTGGCGGAACATCGTGCAATATCTCAATAAAAGACTGTAATCTCATGTGAAATATCAAGTCGGAAGGACATTTTACGAGCTGTAAAGAATTTTTCCAAGGAGGGCTTGCATTATTGCCACGCCTGGAGTTTTATGGACTGGTCCGAAACGTGGCGCCGTCCCACCTATCCCCCCATAGTGGCGTCACGATTACGCCCGCGGCCAGTCCCCCGGCCGCGGGCTTTTCATTTGCGAAAATCTGTACTTGGCAAAACGGTGGGCTTGGCCTCTCGACCAAGCCCCGGTGCGTTCAGCTGGCGGACGTCTTCATGATGAAGGGATTGCCGCCCGTGTTGGTCGCGGTTGAGATCCAGACACTCTTGGTCTGCAGATACTCGTTGATGGCATCCATGCCGTTCTCGCGCCCGAGGCCCGAGCTCTTGTAGCCGCCGAACGGCATGGTGAAGCTGACCGCGCGATAGGTGTTGACCCACACCGTACCGGCACGGATCTTCCGCGCCATGACGGTGGCGCGCTTGACCGATTGCGTCCACACGCCCGAGCCGAGGCCGTAGATCACGTCGTTGGCGATCTGAACGGCGTCCTCCTCATCCTTGAACTTGATGACAGAGAGCACCGGGCCGAACACTTCCTCCTGGGCGATCCGCATCTTGTTGTTCACACCGGCAAAAATTGTCGGCTGGACGAAGTACTTGCCGCCACCCATGTCGGCGCCGGCCGGCCCGCCGCCCAGAACGCAGTCGGCACCCTCCCCCTTGGCGATGTCGATGTAGCCCAGGATCTTCTGATACTGCGGCGGCGTCGTCACCGGCCCAACCTGCGTCTCGTACAGCATCGGGTTGCCGAGCTTCGCCGTCTTGGCCGTCGCGATCAGCTTCTCCAGGAACTTGTCGTGGATGCTCTCCTGCACAAGCAGGCGCGACCCGGCGATGCAGGTCTGCCCGGTGGCGGCGAAAATACCCGAGATCGCGCCGTTGACCGCCTCATCGATGATCGCATCGTCGAACACGATGTTGGGAGATTTGCCGCCAAGCTCGAGCGAGACCTTCTTGAAGGTCGATGTCGCCAGCGAGGCGACGCGGGCGCCCGTCGCCGAGCCGCCGGTGAAGGCCACTTTCGCCACTTTCGGATGCGTGACGAGAGCTTCGCCCGCCGTCGCGCCATACCCGGTCACGACGTTGATGACCCCCGGCGGCAGATCCAGCGGCTCGATCACGAGCTTCATGAACTCGAGCAGAGATGCCGATGTGTACTCGGACGGCTTGATGACCACTGTGCAGCCCGCGGCCAGAGCCGGTGCGAGCTTCCAGGACATCAGCAGGAGCGGCGAGTTCCAGGGAATGACGAAGCCGCAAACACCGACCGGCTCGCGCAGGATGTAGGTGAAGGTATCCGGCTTGTCGACGGGCACGACCGCGCCCTGAATCTTATCGGCCAGACCACCGTAGTAGTAGTACCACTCCGGCATATATTTGGTCTGCGCGACCATCTCGGAGATGAGCTTGCCGTTGTCGCGAACCTCGATCTGTCCCAGATGCTCCGCGTGCTTCTCGATGTTCTCGGCAATCTTGCGCAGGATCTTGCCGCGCGCGGTCTGGGTCATGTTCGCCCAGGGCCCGTTCTCGAAGGCGCGGTGGGCCGCCATGCAGGCACGATCCACGTCGACCGCGTCGCACTCGGGGATGGTGGCCCAGGCCTCGCCCGTGTAGGGATCGAAGGTCTGCAGGCGCTTGCCGGACGCGGCGTCGCACCACTTCCCATCGATATAGGCTTGATAGTCTTTCAGCTTGGTTGGGCGGTCCTGCATTTTCTTCTCTCCCGGTGGGGCCTTGCTTGAATGTTGTGTGCTGCAACAAACGCCAGATGACAACGGGCCGTCAAGGGCTTAGCGCAGGGCGCAGCGATCCCTCCGCACACAGGTGCGCGGGGATGCAGCGGTTTCATGGAATTATTCCAGCCGAGGCGCCGGTCAGGTGCAGTCGTCTAGTGCACCTCAGGTCATCTTCAGCACTTGCAGGGCTGCCGGCCCGAGGATGACGATGAAGAGCACCGGCAGAAAGAAGACGATCATCGGCACGGTCAGCTTGGGCGGCAGAGCGGCCGCTTTCTTCTCGGCTTCGGACATACGCATATCGCGATTTTCCTTGGCCATGACGCGCAAGGCTTGGCCAACCGGCGTACCGTAGCGTTCCGCTTGGATCAAGGCCGTCGCCACCGCCTTGATGCCGGCAACGCCGGTGCGTTTGCCGAAATTTTCAAAGGCCTGGCGGCGATCCTGCAGGTAGGAGAGCTCAGCGGTCGTCAGGCTCAGTTCCTCTGCCAGCGGGAGCGACTGGCTACCGACCTCCTTGGCCACCTTGCCAAAGGCCGCTTCGACCGACATGCCCGCCTGTACGCAGATCAACAACATGTCGAGCGCGTCCGGAAACGCCTGCGAGATGGCCTGCTGGCGCTTCTGCACGAGGTTCTGAATGAACACGTTGGGAAAGTAAAAGCCCAAATAGCCAACACCCAGCGCGATGCCAAGCTTGACGATCGGGGGATAGCTGAGATTGAGGACCATGAAGACGTAGAACAGCGCCACAAGCGTCACGATGATCGGCATCACGAGCCGGAAAAACATGTAAGCGACGAGCGGCGCCTGGCCGCGCAGTCCGGCCATCTTCAGCTTGTTCTTGATCTCCTCGGATTCGAAGGCTTGCCGCAGATTGAGCTTGTCCACGATCTGCTGCATGAAGCCCTTGGGCGCCTGCCGCAGCCGCCCGCCCTCCTTGGCGAGTTCAGCCATGCGCGCGGCACGCAGCTTGTCCCGCTCCGTTGCCATGACCTTCATGCGCTGCTGCGTGCGATCGCTGGAGAGCATCGGCATCGCGATCGTCAACACCGTGGCAAACGTCGCAACCGCCGCCAAAACGGTGACCACGAACTGCGGCTGCATGATCATTTCGACGAAATCGAGCACGGCGACTCCTCTCAGCCAAGCAGGCCGATCAGTACTTGAAATTGATCATCTTGCGCATGACCAGCAAGCCCATGGTCATCCAGAAGCCCGCAAGTAGCAGCAAGAATTGGCCCATCTTGGCTGTCCATAGGATCGTGATGTACTGCGGAGAGGAGATATAGACCATCAGCATGACAATGAAGGGAAGTGCGCCCAACACCGCGGCCGATGCCTTGGCCTCAGCCGACAGCGCCTTGACCTTGGCCTGCAGGCGTTTCCGATCCCGCAACACGCCCGAAAGATTGCCCAACGCCTCGGAGAGGTTGCCGCCGGCCTGTTGCTGAATGCTGATGACGATGGCGAAGAACTTCACTTCCGGCAGCGGCATGCGCGACATCATGCGTTCAAAGCCTTCTGCGAGTGGAACGCCCACGCGTTGCTGTTCCACGAGCTCATGGAACTCCTCGCGAATAGGCGATGGGGCTTCACGCGCGATGATGCCGAGACATTCGTTCAGCGGCAGGCCCGACTTCACACCACGCACAATGATGTCGATGCAATTGGCGAATTCGTCGATGAACTTCGTTTGCCGGCGCTTGGTCATCTGCGCCAGAACGAGGCGCGGGACGCCGAACACCCCTACGAAAACAGCTGCCAGGATCACTAACAACGACCCCGACATGGATACAAAAACCAGCGCGCCCAGGACGACACCGCTGACCGCGCTGGCACCCCAGAACGCCTTTGGCGTGACATCCAGGCCGGCGCGCTCAAGACGGAGTCTGAGTGTGACGCTTTCCTTGGCCTTTTGCCGTTGCTCCAGCTCTTTCAGCGTGTCGGCAACCTGCTTGCGACGGTTGCTTGACAGATCAGCCTGAGACCGGGCTTGACTGCGCGGGGACCTATCACCGGCAACGCCCTTAAGTCGCTGCTCCGCGGCATCGCCCGCCGTGAACATCGAAATCACAAAGTAAATTATCGCGGCCGCAGAGATCGCAACCAAAGCCCCCAACCCGAGCTGCATGAGCTCTGCATCAGCCATGGGTTTCTCCCAGCGTATTGCCCATGGCGTCACGAACCTCAGAGCTGACCAGCGCTTGCGTCAACCTCTCGGTTTCTCCGTAGTACTCCGCCCGTTCCCAGAAACGGGGGCGCGCGATGCCGGTGGACCGATGCCGCCCGGTGAGCTTGCCGTTGGCGTCCTCGCCGGTTATCTCGAAGACCACGAGGTTCTGCAGCGTCACCACATCGCCTTCCATGCCGACGACTTCCGTAACGTGCGTAATCTTGCGTGATCCATCTCTGAGGCGTGATGCCTGAATGATCACGTCGATCGAGCCGGTGATCATTTCCCGGATTGTGCGCGGGGGCAGCGAGAAGCCGCCCATCATGATCATCGACTCCAGACGGCTGATCGCCTCGCGCGGGCTGTTGGCGTGGAGCGTCCCCATCGAGCCGTCGTGGCCGGTATTCATGGCCTGCAGCAGATCGAATGCTTCGGGACCGCGAACCTCGCCAACGATTATGCGTTCCGGCCGCATACGCAGACAGTTGCGCACGAGATCGCGCATCGTGATCTCGCCCTCACCCTCGAGGTTGGGCGGTCGCGTCTCCAGGCGCACGACATGCGGCTGCTGCAATTGAAGTTCCGCAGAGTCCTCGCACGTGATGATGCGTTCGTCGTTGTCGATCGAGCCGGTCAAGCAATTGAGCAGCGTGGTCTTGCCGGAGCCCGTGCCGCCCGAGATAAGAACGTTGCAACGCACACGGCCGACAATTTCGAGAATGGTCTTGGCCGCCGGCGTGATGGAGCCGAATTTGACAAGCTGCTCGAGTTTGAGCCGGTCTTTCTTGAACTTGCGGATGGTCAGCGCGGGGCCATCGATGGACAAGGGCGGCGCAATGACGTTGACGCGGCTGCCGTCCGGCAGGCGTGCGTCGCAGATCGGCGAGCTCTCATCGACACGGCGGCCGACCTGACTGACGATGCGCTGGCAGATGTTCATCAACTGGGCGTTGTCGGCGAACCGAACACCCGTACGCTGCACCTTGCCGCTGACCTCGATGTAGGTGGTATTGGCACCATTGACCATGATGTCGGCGATATCGTCTCGCGCCAGCAGCGGCTCCAGAGGGCCGTATCCGAGCACGTCGTTGCAGATGTCTTCGAGCAACTCCTCCTGCTCGGAGATCGACATGACCACGTTCTTCAACTGAACGATTTCACCGACGATCTCGCGAATTTCCTCACGCGCGGCAGCGGCCTCCAGCTTGGCAAGCTGGGTGAGATCGATCGTATCGATGAGCGCGTTGAAGACGGTCGTCTTGACGTCGTAATACTCCTCGGAGTGCCGGCGCTGCGGCTCCGCGGGCTCTGCCTTAGGCGCTGATGCGGCAGGCGCTGCCGCAGAGGCGGGCTTGACCTCGATAACCTTCGCCGAAATGGAGGCTGCGGGCTGCGCCAGTGGCGCACCGCGTGGCGGCTGCCCCGAATCCGTACGCCTGCCGAACATCATTCAACTCCTAGCGCTTGAATTTCAAACGTTCGAGAAGCGGGGCCAAAGACGACTTCTTCTCAACCTTTTGTTCCTTACGTCCCGTCAGAGCCATGCTCACATCGCGGAACTGCTGCACTGATTTGGCCTTGGCCGACATCTCCTCGATCATCTGCCCGTTGTTGGCAGCCTGCCCGAACGTTTCACTGTCAAACTCAATGACGGCCGAGGCCTTGAGGTCGAGCGCTGTCTCGAACTCCCGCACCGGAATTTCCGGCCGCTTCGGCATGTTCAAGGTGTTGATCACGAGATGCGGCGGCCGGTCGTTGTGCCGGCTTTGCTTCAGCAGATCGATGAGGTTCTTGGCATTGCGGAGATTGGCGAGGTCGGGTGCTGCCGTGATGATGATCTCATCTGCCTGCAGCAGCGCCCGCTTGGACCAGGCCGTCCACTGATGCGGCAGGTCGATAGCCACATAGGGAACGTTCTGGCGCACGACATCGAGCACCATATCGCAGGCTTCAGGGGTGATGTCGTAATTCCGGTCCAGCATTCCCGGGGCTGCAAATATGCTCAAATGATCCGTGCATTTTGTTAGCAGCCGATCCAGAAGGACCTCATCCAAGCGTTCTGGACTGGCGATGGCATCGCCGATGCCCTGCATTGGATCCTGATTGAAATCGAGGCCGGCGGTTCCGAACGCCAAATCGAAGTCGGCGATCACGACGCTTGAGCGCACAATCTCCGACATGCACCATGCGATGTTGTGGCAAACGGTGCTGGAGCCCACTCCGCCTTTCGCACCCATGAAGGCGAACACGTGCCCTACGGGGTCGGATTGCGGATCGTTGTACAGAGTGGATATGCTTTCCATCATCTGGAGCGGCGTTGCCGGAGCAATCAGATACTCGCTGACACCGCGCTTGAGCAGCTCCCGATAGAGCAACACGTCATTGACGTGGCCGACAACAACAACCTTCGTTCCCGCATCGCAACTTTGTGCCAGATTGTCGAGCTCGACCAGCAGGCGATCGCGTTTGAGCGTCGACTCGACAACGATCAGGTTCGGCGTCGGGCTCTCAAGATAATGAGCGACAGCCGCCTGCACCCCACCCATGTGAATGTTGAGGTGCGCCTTTGCGAGCCGGCGATCTTCCGATGCCACTTGCAGGGCCTCTGCGATCCCCGTGGTCTCACAAAAGGCCTGAATGGAGATGCGCGGTATCGGGCGCGCCCGATCGTGGGTCCCGGTAACGTCCGCGTTCAAATCTTCCAGCGCCGGCGGATCCAGGCTTACATCCAAGCCATCCTGAGCAATCGAGTGCGCTTGCTTGTTCATGGGGCCTCGCGATCACTGAGCGTTCTTGACTTGGACTTTCTCGTCGGAGTCTTTCTTGGCGATCGTGGACTCACCCTTTATGTACTTGTCCCACGTCACGTCGCGGCGCTCACTCGACGCCGGCTGCATCGTACGCGGCCCCAGCAGATCGGCCGGATTGGAAATCTGCGCTGCCAGGTTGCGCTGCGAGGCGCAGCCGAGATTGGGATACGGCACATTGCGCGGATCCTCGGCCAGATTGGTCGGCCAGAACCCACACTCCGGGGCCTCGGCCGCGAAACGCGCGTAGGAAATGCGCAGCGGTGCGTCGCGGCCGCCTTCAGCCCGATACGGCTGGATGGACATATCCGCTTCCCGAACGCCAAAGTCCCGCATGATGAAGCGCAGATCCGCAACAGCATGCATAGCGGCGACCTCATTGGCCGAGCCGCTCGGTACACCAATCATGACGCGACCGTTGCCCGCATCGCGAGCGGTGTAGCGATTCATGAAATCGGCCACCTGCGCGCGCTGCTGGGGCGTCAATCCCCCGGAACCGCGTGCGACACGAACGGCGAGATTGGCCGGCTGCTCCGAGACGACGATAGGATGGCGTTGGCGCGCATCCACGGCCGTCCATCCGGCCACGTGCGCGCCGGGCTCGTCACCAGGCCGGCACGCTGAAATCGCCAGGGCGATGCTCGCGGCAACGGCGAGCTTCGTCACCAGCGATCCCGACCCCAGACCAAACGCCGTTGTGCTTCCATTCATTCTGGTCATGACGCTTCTCTCAGGATCCCGCTATTCCACAATGAAGCCGACATCGCCCTTCAGGCCGCCGTCCATCGGCAGCGGCCCGCCCTTCCCATACACACGGTTCATGTGACCCAGCAGATTGAGCTTCCGGTCCGAAGCCGGCGCGAAACCATCGTCGGGGCGAGCGAACTGCTGCCGTGCCGTCGGCCGCACCATGTACGGGGTAACGAGCACGACGAGCTCGGTCTCACGCTTGATGTAGTCCTGGCTGCGGAACAGCGTGCCGAGGATCGGCATGTTCTTCAGGCCGGGAAAACCGTCGATGTTCTTGCGGGTGTCATCGGACAGCAATCCAGCCATCGCCAGCGTACCGCCTGACGGCATTTCAACCACCGATTTGGCCTTGCGCGTCTTGAGAGCCGGGATCGAGATGCCGCTCAATACCACTGCGCCGTTGTCGGTGAGTTCCGATACCTGTGTTTCGATCTTCAGGTTGATGCGGCCTTCCGACATCACAACCGGCGTGAAAGCCAGGCCGACACCGAACTCCTTGAACGTGACGGAGAGCTTGCCGAGATTGTCGACGACCGGCACCGGAAACTCACCGCCAGCGAGGAAGTTCGCGGCTTCACCCGATATAGCCGTGAGATTGGGCTCCGCCAGCGTACGTGCGAGACCATCCCGCTCCAGCGCACGCATCGTCTGCGCCAAGCAGTTGTTACCGGTGTTCCAGAAATTGGAGACTCCCGAATTGCTCACGACGGGATCGTCAGTGCCGGGCACGCGATCCATAACAACCCGACATCCCTTGCCCAATGGAACGTCAGTTAAAGAGCCAGCAGTACCCAACTTGCCCAAACCGGCTGCGGAGGTAAGTGGAAGCTGGTTCGCGGTCATAATACTCGTTGCGAAATTGCCGATATTGAGCTCTGCACCCAGATTGATGCCGAACTGCTTCATGATGGAGCGCTGCATCTCCGCCACGACAACCTGCAGCATCACCTGCTCCTCGCCCTCAACGGCGATCATGTTGATCACCTTGTCTTTATGGCGCGCGTCAGATTCGGCCGCGGGGGTGACTATGAATCGCGAGGCAATGGTGGAGGCGCGTGAGGCATCAGCAGCAGCTCTCACAGTACCTGTGAGGATTACTGTCTCGTTCAGCATCTCCGCCCGAATATTCGATCCGGGGATCAGGCGGCTCAGCAGAGACTCAAGAATTGCCGTATCGTGCTCAACGGCGACTTCAAGGGTCACGATCTGCTGGCCATTGACGTCGAAGAAGAAAGCGTTCGACTGCCCCACCTTCTTGCCGATGAGGTAGACTCGGTTCGAGCTCTGCACCACCGCGTCCATGATCTCCGGATTGGAGACAATCACATCGCGCAATTCGCGTGGCAGTTCGACGAGCGTCGATTTGTTGCGGCCAAGCTTGATCCCCCTATGCAGCGGAAGGCCGTCGCTCTCACGGATCTTGAGGACGGACTGGTGCTCGGATGAAAAGGCTACGGGCGCTGAATAATCAGGGGTTGGCCGCTTGGCGCCACCGTTCGCCAAAACCGCATCTGGGCCACACCACAAAAGTGATAGCGCCAAGCCGAAAACAACCGCGAGCCCGACCTGCCGGGCAAAGCCGCAAATGTTGCGCATGAAAAATATAGCCTTCTGAGCGACCAACCAGGGTGCACGCAGACGCAACACACGCGGATACAGGTACAGGAAAAATCAATTGAGGCCGTAGGCGCGAGATCTAACGCCGTACTCAAGCACTCTCACGCTGTCGCTTCGTCCGGTTTCTTTCTTCTTCGGCTTGTCGACGCCGCCCTGAGGGTTGAAATCGGCAATACTTCTTAGGGCCAAACTGACCTCACCCAGGGTCCGCGATTGCGCCAGTTGCTCCGCTTGATCGGAAGTGAGCTCAAGGGTCGCCGTCGTCCCTTCCGCGTTCTTCTTTCCGTCTTTGACCTCGAGTTGCTGGCCGATAGCGAGAACGCGGATGTTGCGGAAGACCGTCTCGCTCACGACTTCTTCGGTACCACCGCCCTTTCCGCGCATGCGCCGTGTAAGGATGACGTCGACATGGTCGTTCGGCAGGATCATTTTGCCGACGGCCGTGTCGTCCGAGATCTTTGTCGAAACCGCCAGCATACCTGCAGGCAGAATGGAGGCGAGAACCCCGCCTTCTCCGGCCTTGATCAGCTTCGATTTGGTAACCGGCTCACCGGCCATAATCGGCGAGCGTGCAATCGCACCTGCGAGATCCTGCATGCCAGTCCCGGACTGGCGGGTCACAGCGGCGGGCGGTACGGCATCCTGAGGCCAAGCTTGCCAACGAAAATTCGACTCGGAGGTGATCGAACCCAACCCGATATCAGCTCGAGCGACCAAGACATCGATCGTGTTGGTATGAATTTCTTTCTTTATCTCACGGGGTTTGCTGACGATGCTCTTCATCAAGAAGAACGCACCCAGCCCGCACACAGCCGCAACGGCAACCCCAATCAGCTGTCCCCGCTTCATCCCGCCACGGTCCCTTCGACCGAATCCGCTACCACCGAGTGCACTCTCTGCGACAATCCTCAACGCAGAGTTAATGAGTGTGCAGTGGCGGCGCTGTCGTGACTATGGCGGCACAGCGCGCTCAGACAGACAAATGGGTGAACCACGACGTGGTCGGATAGATCCAAAGCGCGGCTGTAGCAAGGGCAATTCCATAGGGAATGCCAACAGTCCTGTCGTGCAGACGCATCGCCCAGGGCTGGGCGCAAAGCCACAGTGGGGGCACCAGACCGCGATAGCAAAAGATGACGCTGGCCAGGATGCCGCCTACGCCCGCAACAAGAAGGAGATAAACCGCAAGATGCTCGAATCCGAACCATAATGCGGTTGCAGCCAAAAGCTTGGCATCGCCCCCGCCAAGCCAACCACGCGAGAACATGAGGATGCCGACGACCAGCATCAGCAAGCCAGCACCAAGATGGCTACCGAGCTCAGCCCAACCCATCCCACTGAACGGCGCCATGATCAGAAAGGCACCAACCAGGGCGAGCGTGATCCGGTTCGGGATGGTCATGGTGAAAAGATCCATCGAGCCCGCAAATGCCATCAGGGCCGGAAAGATCAGCAATATCGCGACTTGAAGCATGAACCTTCCCGCCTCTTGCTATCCGTTGGATGCACCCGGTGCACCATGAGCTAGTGCACTAAAAGCAGGGTTAACTGAATGTGCTGCACATTTAACGAGCAAAGCCGCCTGGCTCGATGGAGGCAGGCGGCTTTGTCACGCGCAATCTAATTCAAATCATTACGCGCCGTTGCCCGCGATCAAACCATCACGGATGCGCTCAAACGTGACCGTCAGCTGGCCGCCAACCTGAGTCACAATTCCAATGATCACAACGCCGATCAGAGCCGCGATCAAGCCGTATTCGATGGCCGTTGCACCCGACTCGTCCTTCACGAAATTCATAACGGTCTTCATCTGACAACTCTCCCAAACTCTACCCTATGCACAGGGACGAATGTCCCACGTCAGGCTGCATTTTTATTTGCAGCCGTGAACGGGAGAAACACTAGCAATGATCATTAAACAAGGCATTAATGCGATAAAATGCGATAAAATGCTTCGGGATTATTTACACCAATTGGGCAATGAATTGCGATGCAGTGTGCCGATATGACTGGAGACGATGTCTCAGAGATTGGCCACTCCCTTGAACTATCCGCCGTCACGATCCGCCAACCTGTTGATTTTCAGCCGCTATTCTTGAGTCCAGCGTCGATCGCTTGAAATGGAACTTGCAGTTCTCTGCCTATGCCCTGAGCTGCAGCGATGATCCCGATCGCGATCAAGCCCGCGACCAGCCCATACTCCACGGCCGTTGCACCAGACTCGGCCTTCAAGAAGCGAACAACCGTAAGCATGGTCACTCCACATAAAACACCCAGCGCAATGACGTAAAATCATCCAAATGAACAATTATTCAAATATTTTGACCTCATGAGAAAGTGCCGGCATTACATATAATAAAATACTGATGGAAGCTCCAAAGTAGCAGGGTACGAATGCCATGCCGCGAACTCGACGGGCCAAACGTGTCCATCCGGCGCGCGCGTTTGCCAATCCTTCATCTATTGGTGGCGTAGTGATCCATCTCGGTTGCCCATGGATGATCGCTCATGCGCTCGATAACGCTTTGCCGCAAGGTTGCCCCACCTCTGATGGCACTTATCATTCTTGCAATGATGGGGGCGACAGCACGGGCAGACGATCTCATCGTCAAATACGATCAGTCGCAGATCCTGCATCTACCAGGGCCGGCCGCCGACCTTATCATCGGCAATGCGAGCATCGTGGACGTGGCCGTCCAATCGAGCAACACCCTCGTTGTGACCGGAAAGAGCTTCGGTATCACAAACGTGATTGCCCTGGATTCCCAACGCAACGTCATTCGGGAACAGCGTGTGATCGTCGTGCGGGACGAAATGCGGGTCGTCAATGTTCAGAAGGGCGCCAAACGCGAGTCCTATAACTGTACACCGCAATGCAATCCCTCACTCGTGGTCGGCGACGACAAAGCTTACTTTGAGGGGGTAGCAACTGCAGCCGAGCGCAAAATCAAATTCTCCAGCGGCCAGAGCGATCATAGCAATCAGCAGCAACAATAAGATCACTCGCTCGTCGCGCTGTGTGAACCTTGTGTTCACCAATCGTAAATAACGTTGCTGCCGCTCAACGCTTCATTCACGCATATAAGCTCAAATTCGTCTCGATCACGAGGCGTCGGCGCGTACGGCGGACTGAGCATAGGCCATGTGTAAAAGGTTTGAGATCGAGAGGATTCGGGATTTCTTCTCTCGATGGCGCGCTGATACGTCGGGCAAGACCGCGATCGAATTCGGTATCGTGGCCATGCCGTTTTTTTTGTTCGTATTCGGCATCATTGTCATAGGTCTCTATTTCTTTACGACGTTCTCGCTCGAAAACGCCGTGGAGCGTGCTTCGCGACTCATCAGGACGGGGCAAGCTCAGAAAATGAACATGACTGATGTGCAGTTCAAAAATCGAGTTTGCGAGTACGTTCCAAGCTTCGTCAATTGCGAGAACAAACTCATCGTCAACGTTCGTAGCTTCGCAGAGGCTGATCTTGTCCCGGGTAGAACGCGCGCGGAATGCGTCAATGAGGGTTCATTGACGGATATCACCACCTACGCGCCGGGCACGGCCAACCAAGTGGTGTTGGTCACTTTGTGCTACGAGTGGGAGCTGGCGAAGAAGCTTCCATTCCTCAGGCTTGGCGACATGGCGAACGGATCACGGCTGATCCAGGCGGCGTCGGTTTTTCGAACCGAGCCTTACATGGACTAGTGATTGGTTGAGGGCTTCAAGAGAGCACATTTATGTTTCGTTCAGTCTCAAAATCTTTGCACCTGTTCGCCTGCAACGCTCAAGGCGTAGCCGCCGTCGAATTTGCTTTGATCGCGCCCCTGCTGTTCGCGATGCTTGCGGGTTCGATTGAATACAGTCAGGCCGTCACTGTCGATCGCCGCGTAACACAGGCTGCAAGTGCGACAGCCGACATCATCGCGCGCGCGCCGTCCGAAGGCTTGACCGCGTCACAGGTCGACCGCGACCTAACCATCGTCAGCCAGCTCATCGCGCCGTATGATCTCACCCCCCTGACGGTCAACATCATCAGCATCAAAGCCAAATCCGTCCCCAACAACCCCAATGCCGTGAGCTATGTGGTCGACTGGTCGCGCAACAATCGCGGTGGAACGCCTTATGCGCGTAACTCGCCGGCCCCCTTTGGCATGCCTGCCGGCCTGCTGGTGCCTGGCGATAGCGTGATCGTCGGGCAAGCCATTTATAACTATACCCCCTTGATCTTCAGCTATTTCATTAAGGACGCCATTGTCCTCGAACAGAAATTCTACCTCAAGCCGCGCAACTCCAGTTGCGTCCACCTGAAGCCGATCAATTGCGTGACCGGCGCGACGATGTCCTGACGGCCGGTTGATCTGGCCGATTGCAGGGGCGCCCGAAAAGGCCGTATGCTGCCGACTGACGATTGTTCATAGCCGTCGAGGATCTATGGGTCGGCGCTCGACACATACTCCGGAGCAGCTTCGGCAGCTCATTCTGGATGCCGCACAGGCGATCATCGAGAGCAATGGCCTCTCGGGTTTGTCCGCCCGCGAGATTGCGCGGCGGATCGGCTACTCGCCCGGCACCATCTACAATATGTTCGAGAACCTCGATGACGTGGTCCTGCATGTCGAGGCCCGTATTCTCGATGCCCTGGATGCCCGCCTCGAGGCGGCTCTGAAGGATGGGTCGCCTGAAGCGCGCGCACGGCACCTGGCGGAGGCCTACCTGGGCTTCACCCATGAGCGCCCAAAGCTCTGGAACCTCCTGTTCGAGCACTACATGCCCGGCGGCAAGGACACGCCCGCGTGGTACCAGCAGAAGCTGGAGCTTCTGATGACCCGTGTGGAGGCGGCGCTCGCGCCCCTGTTCCCGCCCGAGGCCGAGACCGAGCGCAAACGTGCGGCCCGTGTCCTTTGGGCCGGAGTTCATGGCATCACGTCGTTGTCGACGGCCAACAAGCTTTCCAACATTACCACCGAGGCGGCCGGCCCGTTCGTCGACGATCTGGTCAACAATTACCTGGCCGGCGTTGCCGTCAACATGGCGCACCACAAGCAGGCTTGAAGCCGCCGGAACGTCAATCCGACCGTTGCTGGCGTGGGGCGATGGAGCCGGTGGACAGGTTGTTATCTGCACCTGGTGCGGCCTGATCGCTCAAGGCCGGCGCGGCTGGGTCGCCGCTTGCCCTCAATCCGCGCAAGCTCACCACGCCGAACCAGCGATCCCTGGGCAGCAACCGCTGATGCAAGCCCGCCCAGACCTGCCGCGACCGCATGCCGTCCATGAACGTCTTCGTCGACGGCGTCAGCAGGAACACCGCGATGGTGGCCAGCAACATCGCCGCCGAATGCCCGAGGTGCTTGCCGTCGTAGAATTTCAACGCCGTGCCGAACGAGGCTTTTATGCGCGTGTCCATCACGTCGACGCTGTAGATCTCATCGAGCGTCAGGTGGACCATGTAGCCGACGAACATGAAGCCCGCCGCCAGCCAGGCAACGCCCTCATGGCGCCCGAGCAAGTGCTTGTAGACCATGGCCGTGAAGAACGCGAAGAATAGGCCCGCCAGGATCGAGTGATAGATGCCGCGGTGATAGGACATGCGGTGGAAAATGGCGTGCACCACGTAGCGAACGAAGAACAAGGTTCCGAGCCATAGGATCCAGAGCTCCGCCACCGAGAAGCGGTTGGCGAAGGTAAACAGGACGACGAAGGAGAAGAAAACAGCCAGCCCCGAGAACAGCGCGCGGCTCGGGCGTGAGTCCTTGAGGTCGATGTCCGGAAGCACGCTGCCGAGGACACCGGCCATGGTCACGGCCACCAGGTTCTCGGGCGCGACCACATCTGCTGCAAGCGTCAGGGTTGCAAGCGCGCCGCTGACGATCGTGCCGATCGCGATGTGCGTGGTGAAATTCGCCATGACCGCGCCCTTGCCCAATGAGATGAGGTACGACCCGCGACCCCTTCGCGGCGCACGTGCGGGATACTTGCCCTTGGCAGATCAGATTCGCCGGTTCCACGGTAGCTCCCGCAGTGCCGAAGCTGTGGACGTGAAAGTCCTGGCATCACCGATGCAGGGCGGCTCACCGGGCAGGAGACGCGCTTGTTGGGGCAGGGTCGGTTTGCTAGGGATGGCAGGACTTGGGGGCAAATGCCCCGAAAAATGAGCGCATGACAGTGCCGCACAACCCGTTCTTCGACCCCGCGCCACGCACTCACACCGAAGGGCCTTACCTTCGCGAGGAAGTCTATCTGGCGAACCGTAATCACGGCATGCTTCTCGAGATGCTGCGCCATGATGTGACGCCGGTCGGGTTGCATTACCTCCTCAACCACTTCGATGTGCCCTACGTCCCAAACGCCGAGACCTGGCGGCTGGAGATAGGCGGTAAAGTTGCGACGCCCCTGACCGTCTCGCTCGACGAGATCCGCAGCCTGCCGCAGAAGACCCTGCGCGTTACATTGGAATGTGCGGGCAGCGGCCGCGCCCTCCTCCAGTCGCGCTGGCCGAGCATGCCCTGGATGCATACAGCGGTCGGCACGTCGGAATGGACCGGCACCCCGCTCCGGAACGTGCTGGAGCGCGCCGGCCTCGCACCGGACGTCGTCGACATATCCTTTCACGGCATCGATAGCGGTTTCGACAGGGGCAGCGAGCACGAATTCGGGCGCAGCCTCAAGCCATCGATGGCCATGCACGAGGATGTCCTACTTGTGCACGCAATGAACGGTCAGCCCCTGCTGCCCCAGCACGGCTTCCCTCTGCGCCTCATTGTGCCGGGCTGGTACGGCATGGCGAGTGTCAAATGGCTGAACCGGATCGAAGCCCAGACGCAACCCTATCGCGGCCACCAGCAGGTCGGTTCCTACATCTACAAGGCAAGCGCCAGCGATCCCGGCGTGCCCGTCTCCCACATCCGCGTCAAATCCCTGATGGTGCCGCCCGGCATTCCCGACTGGTTTACGCAGGAGCGCCTGGTCGAGGCCGGGCCTGTCACTATTCATGGCCGCGCCTGGTCGGGCAATGGCGTGCCGGTGACGAAGGTGGAGGTTGCAGTGGACGGCACCTGGGCTGAAGCTAGCCTCGATCCCGTCGCCGCCAAGTACGCCTGGAGAGGCTGGCAGTTCAACTGGAAAGCCGTCAGGGGCGAGCATGAGCTGGCCTGCCGCGCCACGGATGCTAATGGCGAGACGCAGCCGATCGAGCCAATGTTCGATCGCGGAGGCTTCGGCACTAACGCCGTGCACAAGGTCCGGGTAACTGTACGATGACGGCACAACCAACCGGCACCATCGAGGTCTCCATCTGGCGCGGCCGCGCCGATGGCCGCTACGAGACGTTCGAGGTGCCTCTGCGCGAAAGCCAGACCGTGCTCGACATCGTCACCTGGGTGCAGCGCCACGTCGACCCCACGCTGTCCTATCGCTTCGCCTGCCGGGTCGGTGTGTGCGGCTCGTGTGCGATGACGGTCAATGGCAAGCCGCGCTGGACCTGCCGCACGCATGTGTCGAAGGTCGTCCAGGACGGCAAACTGGAAATTGGCCCGCTGGCCAACCTGCCGGTGATCAAAGACCTGGCCGCGGACATGGCTCCGTTCTTCGAGAAATGGCAGAAGGCCGAGGGCCGGTTCGTGCCGTCGCAGACGCGCGCCGACGCTCTCGCTGTCGTCAGCCCGCAGAGCCAGGAACGCCGCGCTGCCGACGCCGCAATCGAGTGCATCAATTGCGGTGTCTGCTATGCGGCTTGCGACACCGTGCGCTGGAACGAGAGCTACATGGGTCCGGCCGCGCTCAACCGCGCCTGGACCCTGGTCAACGACATCCGCGATGCCGGCAACCGCTCGCGGCTGTCGGCCGTCGCCGCCGATGGCGGATGCCACAACTGCCATTCGCACCAAAGCTGCGAGCAGCTCTGTCCGGCCAATCTCAATCCGACGGCCTCCATCGCCGGCCTCAAGCGCCGGACGATGCAGGCGTATATCAAGGGTGAGCTTGGGTGATGTGCGAAACGGTGGCCACTCTCGCAGGTGTCATCCCGGGCTTTATGCCACGCCTGTCTGGCTCGCGTCTCCGCACATTTTCCCCTCCCCAGCGGGGAGGGGTTAGGGGTGGGGAGAAGCAGCGGGCGTTGCTCTTGCCTCGTCACCCCACCCCGCCCGCAACTGGCGTTGCGGGCGACCCTCCCCGTCAAGGGGAGGGTGGTCGGAGTGTGAGGCGGGCGTCGTCAACAATGACATTCTCTCTAGTTACGTTACGTTCAATCGTTTCGTGTCGACCAACAGCGCTAAGTTTACAAAGACCAAACGTCACGACGCGCTACAATTGCCGTGTCAGAACCGGACCGGACAGCAGTGGGCTCATTCCCGGGACCCATCGTGCCGCAAATCCTAACGCATGCGTTGCTGCGCTCCCGCCAACCAGGATCATCTGCGCTCGTGGAGTGATGAGTCCCGGGCATAAAGCCCGGGATGACAAAGAAGAGGTGCGGAGACGCACCACACTCGACAACCCGCTCGAGCCCGTGGGCCGATGGGTCCCGTCGACGAGCGCCGGGATGACAACCTGATGAACGTACGGCTTTACATCCTGCAACGTGCGACGGCGGTGCTGATGGTGCCGCTGATCATCGCGCATGTGATCGTCATCTTTTACGCAACGCGGCGCGGGCTGTCGGCCGCCGAAATCCTGGGGCGCACCCGCGGCAGCCTCGCCTGGGCCACCTACTACGGTCTGTTCGTCTTGGCGGCAGCGGTTCACGCCGGCATTGGGGTGCGCACTGTCGCCATCGAATGGGGCGGACTGCGCCAGCGCAGCGCCGATGCGGTCATGTGGGGCACAGGCCTCGCCCTGCTCGTTCTGGGGCTGCGTGCGGTAACTGCGGTGGTGCTAGCATGACCGGACCGCACAACGCCGCCTATCGCCGGGACACGCTGTGGGTTTTCGCGCAGGTTCACCGGATTTCCGGAGTTCTGTTGGCGATCTTCCTGCCGATGCACTTCCTCGCCCTGGGCCTGGCCATCCAGGGTGAAGCACGCCTCGAAGGTTTCATCGCCTGGACGCAAAACCCGTTCGTCAAAGTTGCTGAGACAGCACTGTTGTTCACGCTGGCCGTGCACCTGCTGGGCGGGCTCAGGGTGCTCGCGATCGAGAACCTGCCCTGGCGCCCGCAGCAGAAGCAGATGGCGCTCGGGGCGGCTGCAGTTGCAGCCGTCATCGCCGTCGCGTTTCTCCTGGGTGCATGACAGGCTCGCCCGGACTTGCCGGGCGGATGATCTCGCCGCACACTCCAACGATGTGAAAATGACAAGCCGCCGGAAGAACGGCACAGCGAGCAGAAACGCCTCATGCTGGAACGCCTGCAGACTGACATTCTGATCCTGGGAACGGGGGGCGCGGGCCTGTTTGCGGCGCTGCACGCGCTGCAGGCCGATCCGGATCTCGACATCACCATCGCCAGCAAGGGCCTGCTCGGCAAATCGGGCTGCACGCGCATGGTGCAGGGCGGGTACAATGTCTCGCTGATCCCGGGCGACTCGGTCGAGCGCCACTTCATGGACACCATCGAGGGTGGCAAGTGGCTGCCCAACCAGCAGCTCGCCTGGACGCTGGTGGAAACCGCCGTCGAGCGCGTGCGCGAGCTGGAGAACGAGGTCGGCTGCTTCTTCGACCGCAATCCCGACGGCTCGCTGCACGGCAAGGCCTTCGCCGGCCAGACCTTCGACCGCACGGTGCACAAGGGCGACCTGACCGGCATCGAAATCATCAACCGGCTCATGGAGCAGGTCTGGGCGCGGCCGGCCGTCCGCCGCCTGGAGGAGCATCGTGCGGTGGCGCTGATCCCGGCGAAGGACGGCGCCTCACTCTCGGGCGTGCTGATGATCGACGTGCGCACCGGTGCCTTGCGCTTCGTTCAAGCCAAGGCCGTGCTGCTGGCAACCGGCGGCGGTCCGACCATGTACCGCTACCATACGCCGTCCGGCGACAAGAGCATGGATGGCCTCGCCATGGCGCTCCGCCTGGGGCTGCCGCTGCGTGACATGGAGATGGTGCAATTCCATCCGACTGGTGTGCTTGCGGGGCGCGACACGCGCATGACCGGCACCATCATCGAGGAAGGCCTGCGCGGCGCCGGCGGCTATCTGCTCAACGGCCAAAACGAACGCTTCATGTTCACCTACGACCCGCGCGGCGAGCGGGCGACACGTGACATCGTCTCGCGCGCCATGTTCGAGGAGATGCGCGCCGGTCGCACCACCAAGGAAGGCGGGCTCTACATCAGCATGGGGCATCTGGGCCCCGAGAAGGTACGCAAGCAGTTCAAGGGCATGGTGGAGCGCTGCGCCGACTGCGGGTTCGATCTCGCAGGCGGCCTTGTCGAGGTGGTGCCGACGGCGCACTACCTGATGGGCGGCGTGGTGTGTGCGGTCGATACCTCGACCGAACTGCCGGGCCTGTTCGTTGCCGGTGAGGATGCCGGCGGCATGCACGGCGCCAACCGGCTCGGCGGCAACGGCGTGGCCAACTCCACGGTGTTCGGCGGCATCGCCGGCGATGTGATGCCGGGCTGGATCAAACGTAATCCCGGATATCGCGAAGCCGATGAGAGCGCCATCGAGGCCGGCATCGCCGCTGCGATGCATCCGTTCCGGCAAAAGGCGGGAGACGTGAACGGCCTGCGCGAGCGGCTGCTCGACCTGATGTGGGATGACGTCGGCATCATCCGCACGGCAGAGAGCCTGGCGCGCGGCCTGACGCAACTCGAGAGTATCGATGCGGAGTTGGACGAGACCGGCATCGCCGATACCGACCGCGCCTTCAACCTCACATGGCACGACTGGCTGAACCTCAAGAACCTCGTGGCCATGTCCAAGGTCATCGCCGTCGCTGCGCTGCAGCGCAAGAATTCCCGCGGCGCGCACTTCCGCACCGACTTCCCTGATGAAGGCGATCTGCCCACATCAACGTTTACGGTGGTGCGCGAGCAGGATGGCAAGTTGCAGATGGCCGAGGAGCCGGTTCAGTTCACGATCGTGAAGCCCGGCGAAAGCCTGCTCAAGGGTAAGGATGCGGCGGAATGAGCGGCCTGGCCCACGTGGTCTTCCTGATTGGCGGGGCCGTCGCCGCGGCCCTGGTGAGCCTGCTCATCCTGACCATGATGCTGCCGCAGCTCCGGATCTGGCCGACGCCGGGTGAAGGAAGCTGGCAGAGCTATGTGTTCTGGCCGCTGTTCCGCGGACTCAATGTCCTGTGCTTCGCTGTGGCGCTGGCGGATCGCACACCTTACCTCGGGCTTCCGGGCTGGCTGCGGGGTCTCGCAGCACTGCTGCTCGCCGCCTCGATCGCCTTGTTCGTCTACTCGTTCCGAGTGCTGGGGCGGGACAACAGCTACGGCGCCCAGGACGGGCTCGTAACCGGCGGCATCTACCGCTGGACCCGCAATCCGCAGAACGCCATGCTGGTCGTCGTCTACGGCTGCCTTGCCGTCGCCGCCGACAGCGGCCCGGCCTACCTGCTGTGTGCGGCCATGATGACCGTCTACGTCCTCATGGTGCTGCTGGAGGAACCCTGGCTCAAGGCGATCTACGGCGAGGCCTACGTGCGCTACTGCCAGCGCGTGCCTCGGTTCTTCAACTGGCGGCGGGCGGTGATTGCCCTGCGGGCCGCCTGGAAATCGCCAGCCCGGGCGGCCGCGAAGGGCTCGGGTGAGTGAGCGTCCATCGATGTCATCCCGGCGCTTGTCGCCGGGACCCATCGGGCCGCATACTCGAAGGTCGGCTAAGAGTAGCAGCCATGCAGGCGTATTGGACCTACATGCTGGCAAGCAAACCGCATGGAACGCTCTATATCGGCGTCACCAATGGTCTCATTCGACGCGTGGAGCAGCATCGGGAAGGAACGGCGTCCGCCTTCACGCGCAAATACAAAGTTCACCGTCTCGTGTGGCATGAAGAGTTCGTCGACATCCAAGAGGCTATTCAGCGCGAGAAGACCATGAAGGAATGGCCCCGCGCCTGGAAGATCAACCTTTTGGAGCAGAGCAATCCACATTGGATAGATCTGTATCCTTCGTTGCCAGGCGTGCTGCTTGCCACTGACGACGGAATACGCGGATGAATGGGTCCCGGGCATAAAGCCCGGGATGACACTGAGAACGAGGCCGACGCCCTGCCCGCTCTCAAGCACACCAGGCACCAAGATCGGGCCCCCTTCGAAGGAGATGGGGTGGCGAACCACACCACCGGTGTCATCCCGGCGCTTGTCGCCGGGACCCATCGGGCGGCATACTCGAACCCAGGAGAAGTAGTGTCGCGCAACCTCCAAGTATGCGCAGGCCACCGACGGAACACGTGGACGAATGGGTCCCGGGCATGAAGCCCGGGATGACACTGCAGAGCGAGGCCGACGCCCTGCCCGCTCTCAAGCGATAGAGGCACTAGTCCGATGATCCCCCTTCCCTCCCTGCAACGCACGGCTGAAGAGCTCATGGCCAAGGCGGCCATCGAGATCCCGGACGACTACCTCGCGGGCTTGCGCCGCTGCGCCGACACGGAGAAAGGCGACCTCTCGGCGTTCGTCATCCAGGCCATGCTCGAGAACTACGACGCGGCCAAGGAGGATCGCCGGGCCATGTGTGGCGATACCGGCGTGCCGCGCTGGTATGTGAAGTACGGCAACGACGCGCGCGTCGAGGGCGGCCCGGTGGCGCTGGAAGCTGCCCTGCGCCGCGCCACGGCCAATGCCACGCAGAATGTGCCCTTGCGGCCCAATCGCGTGCACCCGCTCTGGCGCACCGACCACAACAACAACTGCGGCATCGGTGCGCCGGAGATCGAGTACGCCTTTCACCCCGAGGGCGATTGGGTGGAGCTGACGACCGTGCACAAGGGCGGCCTGTTCGGCTCCGACTATCGCATGCTGTTTCCTGGCGACGGCATCGACGGCATCAAGCGCTTCTATCTCGATACGCTGATCGCCTTCGGCAAGCGCGGACTCGCCTGCCAGCCGGCGATTGTGGGTGTCGGACTTGGGGGCTCGAAGGATACGTCGGTGGTGCTGGGCAAGCAGGCGTCGTGCCTGCGCACGGTCGGCTCACGCAATCCCGATCCCAAGATCGCCGCGCTGGAGGACGAGCTAAAGGATCTCGGCAACAACATCGGCATGGGCGCCATGGGCTTCATGGGCTCCAGCATGGTGGTCGATTGCCATATCGAGGTCGGCTATTGCCACACCGGCGGCATGCCCATGAGCGTGCACATGTTCTGCCTGTCGTCGCGCCGGGCGACAGCCCGCGTGCACGCCGATGGCCGCGCCGAATTCCGCACTGATCCCATGTGGTTCACGGATTACTCGCGGCGCGCTACGGTGGACTGGGAAAAGCCGGAGCGGGTGGAGGCTGCGGAGTAGCGTGCACCCATTGACGACAACCCTCCCCTTTGACGGGGAGGGTCGCCCTAAACCTCAGTTGAGGGCGGGGTGGGTGAAGACGCAAGCGCAACACTTGTTTCTTCTCCCCACCCCTTACCCCTCCCCGCTGGGGAGGGGGACGAAAACGGTGAGGGCCATCGGAGGATGGCTAGTGAGAAAAATCGACGGAGGAAACCAGATGCGCGCTGCGGTCCTGACGGAAGTCAACAAGCCCTTGCAGATCCTCGATTTGGAGCAGGAAGGGCCCAAGGCCGGCGAGGCACGGGTGAAAGTGAAAGCCGCCGGCATCTGCATGAGCGACTGGCACATCATGATCGGCGACTGGCCGTTGCCGCTGCCGATGGTGCTCGGACATGAAGCGGCCGGCGAGGTGGTCGAGGTCGGGCCGGGCGTCACCAATGTGAAGAAGGGCGATCACGTCATCTTCTCGTTCCGCCCCCACTGCGGACACTGCACGTACTGCGCGAAGGGCCGTACCGTGCTGTGCACCGGCCACAACGACACGCCGCGCTGGCTCATGCACGACGGCACGGCACGCGTGCGGCTGAACGGCGAGCCGGTGAACCAGATGGCGCGCATCGGCACCTTCACGGAGTATTCCGTGTGCCCCGCCGAGCAGCTCGTACCGGTGCGCAAGGACCTGCCCTGGACGCACGCGGCCATCATCGGCTGCAGCGTGGCAACAGGCGTCGGCGCCGTCATCCGGCACGCCAACGTCGAGGCGGGCTCGAGCGTGCTGGTGGTCGGTTGCGGTGGCGTCGGTCTCAATGTGGTGCAAGGCGCCAAGCTTGCCGGCGCCGGTAAGATCATTGCCTGCGATCTGCTCGACAACAAGCTCGACTTCGCCAAGCAGTTCGGCGCCACGCACACCATCAACGGCAAACGCGAGAACGTCATCGAGCGTGTGATGCAGATCACGGGGCTCGGCGTCGATTATGCCTTCGATGCCATCGGCACCGAGGGCACCATCGTGCAGATCGTCGACGCGCTGGCACCGGCCGGACATGCCGTGATCGTGGGCATTCCCTCGTTCGCGACCAAGGCGCCGATCACGCCCTACCAGATGGTCTACAGCGAGAAGACGGTGTCGGGCACGTACTACGGCTCCGTGCGGCCGAGCGTCGATTTCGGCGTGCTCGCCGATCTCGACATGGAGAAGCGCATCAACCTCGACAGCCTCATCAGCCGGACCTACAAGTTCGACGAGATCAACGAAGGCTTCCAGTTGATGGCCAACGGCTCTGTCGCGCGCGGCGTGATCACGTTCGATTGAGGGAACGAAAGGAATCCCCTCTCCCTGCAAAGCGGGGAGAGGGTTAGGGTGAGGGGCAGGATCTTGCTCTGAGCCCGTTGCTGCCCCTCATCCCGACCTTCTCCCCGCTTTGCGGGGAGAAGGGGAAGTGCGCCGGAACGACGATGATTACAGACACAAAATTGAAAACAGCCCACCTTACGCTTCCGGCTTCGACCGCCGACCTGCGTGCGCTGGAGATCGGCACGGTCGTGTATTTGACCGGCCGCGTGTTCACGGCGCGCGAGGGCGTCTACAAGCGCGCGGTGGAAGATGGGCTCGGACTGCCGGTGCCGCCGGCTGAGATGGGGACGGCCAATTTCCACTGCTCGCCGGCCGCCAGCATCAACGCCGACGGCAGCCTGACGGTCGGCGCCGTTACCGCAACGGCATCGTTCCGGTTCGCCAAGTGGCTCGACGGCTGGTTCAAGGTCTCGGGCTGCAACGTCATCATCGGCAAGGGCGGGATGACGAGCGAGATCTACAAGAACAGCTTCGTGCCCAACAATGCCATCTACCTGACCACAGTGGGTTATGGCACCGGCGCTCTGCTCGGGCGTGGCATCAAAACCGTTGTTGCAGCGCACTGGCACAAGGAGCTTGGGGTGGCCCAGGCGATCTGGGTGCTGGACGTGGAGAACTTCGGGCCGTTCCTGGTGGAAAGCGATCTTGAGGGCAACTCGCTGTTCGAGCGCGAGAACGCCAAGATCGCACCGGGGATCGAGAAGCTCTACGCCGGCACCAAACCGGCGACACTGCGCCGGTTCGGTGAAACCGATGACAAGACCGATGAGGTCATCTGATCCGGCCCGGTGATGCTTCTTATGGAGCCCTGCGATCGAGCCGCCGCCAGGCCCGCCGGCCGCCGCCGTGATAGTACCGACCGCCGTAGTAGGGTCCGTACTCCCGATAGTAGCGGGGATAGTAGCTGTAGCTGCGATAATAGGGCGGATTGTAGAGATAGTAGGGGTCGAAGTCGTAGGCCGGCCGGTAGTACCGCCGGTACCCCCAGTATGGCTCGGCGTAGCGGTATCGCGGTCCGTCGTAATAGTAGCCGTAATAGTGCACGTGCGAGATAGCGCTCCCTTCACCCGCAGCGGGATTGGCAGGAGCAAGCGGCGCAGCCTCGGCGGATATACGCGGCGTGAGCACAGCGCCGACAGCAAGAGCGACGAAAAGTGCGGCTCGACGCATAAGGGGTCTCCTCGCAATAGTGGCCGGTGGTCCCAACGCCTGGGCCGCCTTTAGTGTTCCTGACAGCGGGCGTTCGCCGTTCGAAATGAACACGAGATCGACGTTCCGTAGCTGGTCATACCACGCTGTCCGGTCAAGTCCTTGGCCCCATCTGCTGCCAAAAAGTCCAGCCTGTGATGCAAAAACTTTATTCGACCAGCGTTTGACTCCGGCCTGCCTGCCGTTCTCTAATTCCTCCCATCCAGCCCCTGGCCGTTAACCGTCGGCGCCAGGGCCAACATAAATGGGAGGTTTATGTCGATGAGTACGATGCGACGCGCGCTTTCCGTACTGACTGCGGCCGCCGTAACGATCCCTATCCTCGCCACCGGTGCACTGGCACAAAAGACACTCCGCTTCGTTCCCCATTCGGACTTGAAGATCCTCGATCCGATCTGGACCACCGCCTACATCACCCGCAATCATGGCTACATGGTCTACGACACTCTGTTCGGCATGGACGAGAAGGGTGAGATCAAGCCGCAGATGGTCGACAAGTACGAGGTGAGCGCCGACAAGCTCACGCATACCCTTGTGCTCCGCGACGGACTAATGTGGCACGACGACAAGCCGGTCACGGCCGAGGACTGCATCGCCTCCATCAAACGCTGGGCCGCCAAGGACTCCATGGGCCAGAAGCTCATGAGCTTCGTCGCAGGCCTCGAGGCGCCCGACGCCAAAACCATCGTCATCAAGCTCAAGGAACCAACCGGCCTCGTCCTCTCCGCGCTCGGCAAGCCCTCCTCCAACGTTCCGTTCATGATGCCGAAACGGGTGGCGGAGACAGACCCCAACAAGCAGATCGAGGACTTCACAGGCTCAGGGCCGTTCGTCTTCATGAAGGACGAGTGGAAGCCTGGCGACAGCATCGTCTACACCAAGTTCGCGAAGTACGTGCCGCGCTCCGAGCCGCCCTCGGGCACGACGGGTGGCAAGGTCGTCAAGGTCGATCGCGTCGTGTGGCGCCCCATTCGTGATCATCAGCAGGCCGTGAATGCACTCCTCGCCGGCGAGATCGACTACATCGAGTCGCCGCCGCACGATCTGCAGGCGCTGATCAAGGCCGACAAGAACGTCTATCACTTCGAGTGGAACAAGCTCGGCAACCAGTTCACGTTCCGCTTCAACGTCCTGCACAAGCCGTTCGACAATCCCAAGATCCGGCAGGCAGTGCTCTACGCGTTCAATCAGGAGGATTTCCTGAAGGCTGTCGTGGGCGAGCCGGAGTACTACAAAGTCTGTAAGGCCATGTTCATCTGCGGCATGCCGTTCGCCACGGAAGCCGGCATGGAGGACAAGCTCGAGTCGAACTTCAAGAAGGCGCGTGAGCTACTGCAGGAGGCCAAGTACGACGGCACGCCCGTTGTCCTGATGCACTCCACCGACCTGCAGGTTCTGACCAACCTTGCGCCGGTTGCCAAATCGCTGCTGGAGCGTGCCGGCTTCAAGGTCGACATGCAGTCCATGGACTGGCAGACCGTCGTCGCCCGCCGCGCCAAGAAGGAGGCACCTGACGCTGGCGGCTGGAACGCGTTCCTGACGTCGTGGGTCGCCGGTGATCTGCTCAATCCGGTCATGGCTGGCTTCTTCAACTCGGCCTGCGACAAGGCCATGTTCGGCTGGCCGTGCGACGAGCAGATCGAGAAGCTGCGCGACGATTTTGCCAAGGCGCTCGATGCCGACAAGCAGAAGGAAATCGTCGCCGCCCTGCAGAAGCGCGTTGCGGAGTACCCGACCCATATTCATCTCGGGCAGTGGTACAATCCGGGCGCGTTGCGCAAGAACGTCGAGGGCGTGGTGGCGGCCCCGGCCCCGGTGCTTTGGAACATCGCGGTCAACTAGCGACTGGTGATCGAGACGCATCTGCCGGAACGCACCTAGGTGCGTTCCGGTGGCTTAGCGTTTCTGCACCCGCACAATGATGGAGCTCAATGAATGGGCGCCTATGTGCTGCGACGGCTCCTGGCCACCATCCCGGTGATGGCGATCGTCGCCGTCCTGGTGTTCCTGATGCTGCGCCTTACGCCGTCCGATCCGGCCGCGATCATCGCCGGCGACTACGCCAACAGCGAGCAGATCGAGCAGATCCGCAAGCGGCTCGGCCTCGATCAACCCATCCTCAAGCAGTTCGCGATCTGGGTCTCGGGCATGATCCAGGGCGATTTCGGGGAGTCGTTCTTCTACAAGAAGAAGGTTGCCGATCTCATCCTGGAGCGCCTCGAGCCGACGCTCTCGCTGTCCCTCCTGACCATCCTGCTCGCGGTGCTCATTGCCGTGCCGTTGGGCGTGCTGGCCGCAAAAATGCACGGCACCTGGGTGGACCGGCTCGTGATGAGCTTCTCCGTCCTGGGCTTCTCGGTGCCCGTGTTCGTCGTCGGTTACATCCTGATCTATGTCTTCGCCATTCACCTGAACTGGCTGCCCGTGCAGGGTTACCAGCGCATCGGCGATGGCGTCTGGGGCTGGCTCGAACGATTGATCCTGCCGGCGCTGACGCTTGCCGTGGTGTTCGTCGCGCTCATCGCGCGCATGACGCGCACCAGCGTCCTTGAGGTCCTCAATGAAGACTACATCCGCACCGCGCGCGCCAAGGGACAGACCGAGCTCAAGGTGCTCGTGCGCCATGCCCTGGCCAACGCCGCGGTGCCGATCCTGACCATCATCGGCCTGACCATCGCCATCCTGATCGGCGGCGTGGTGGTGACGGAATCCGTCTACACGCTTCCGGGCCTCGGGCTCTTGACGGTGGATGCGGTGCTCGCCCGCGACTATCCGACGATCCAGGCAGTGATCCTGCTGTTCTCGCTCGCCTACGTGCTGATCAATCTCCTGGTGGATCTCAGCTACACGCTGTTCGACCCGAGGATCCGCTACTGATGACAGCAACAGCCGCACACAGCCCGAGCCGGCAGGTCTGGCGCAAGCTTGGCCGCAACCCGAGCGTGATGATCGGTGGCGCGCTCGTCCTCATCATGGCCCTGATGGGCGCGCTGGCGCCATTCCTCGGCACACGCGACCCGGCTGAGATCAATCCGTCGGTTCGCAACAAGAAGCCCGGCTTCGAGGCCACCATCCGCGATGACGAAGGCAAGCGCGTCCCGGTCGTCTATAGGTTCGGGACCGACAGCCTCGGCCGCGACATCTACAGCCGCGTCGTATACGGCGCCCGGGTGTCACTGCTCGTTGGCGTGACGGTCGCCGCCATCGCCGTCAGCGTCGGGCTCCTGATCGGTCTGATTGCCGGCTACATCCGCTGGCTCGACGGCATCATCATGCGGTTCATGGACGGCCTGATGGCGATCCCTGAGATCCTGTTGGCTATCGGGCTCGTCTCGCTGTTCAGGGCCGGTCTGGTCGCTGTCGTCGTCGCCATCGTTATTCCACAGATACCGCGCGTCGTGCGCCTCGTGCGGTCGATCGTGCTGTCCATCCGTGAAGAGCCATATGTGGAGAGCGCCATCACCGTCGGCACGCCGACGCCGCAGCTTCTGATCCGGCACGTGCTGCCCAACACCATGGCGCCCTTGATCGTGCAGGGCACCTTCATCTGCGCCTCGGCGATCCTCGTGGAAGCCATCCTGTCGTTCCTCGGTATCGGCATTCCGCCGGAAACGCCAACCTGGGGCAACATCATGGCGGAGGGCCGAACGTACTTCCGCATCCTGCCGCACAACATTCTTTATCCGGGCGTGTTCCTCGCCGTGACCGTGCTCGCCATCAACATGATGGGCGACGGCCTGCGCGATACGCTCGACCCACGCTTCGCGAAACGGATGTGAGGAGAGCCCCGTGACCGCGAAGGTTCTGTCTGTCCGCTCCCTCACCGTGAAGCTGCCCGGCGGCGCCGATCGCACCAACGCCATCGAGGACATTTCGTTCGATGTCGGCGCCAACGAGATCGTGTGCGTCGTCGGCGAGTCGGGCTCGGGCAAGTCGGTCACCGCGCAGGCGGTCATGGGGCTCCTGCCCAAACGCGACCTGATCCCGACATCGGGCGAGATCGTTCTGCAGGACGAAAGCCTGCTGGAAGCAAGTCCGGCGCGGCTGCGCGATTTGCGCGGCACGCGCATGTCCATGATCTTCCAGGAGCCGATGACGGCGCTCAATCCCGTGCAGCGGGTGGGCGAGCAGATCGGCGAGGTCCTGGAAATCCACACCGAGCTTGGCGCACGGGAACGGCGCGAGCGCGTCCTCGACATCATGAAGGCTGTGAAGCTGCCCAAGCCCGAGCTGATGATCGATGCTTACCCGCACCAGCTTTCCGGCGGCCAGCGGCAGCGCATCATGATCGCGGCGGCGCTGATCCTCGATCCGGCATTGCTCATCGCCGATGAACCGACGACGGCGCTCGACGTGACGACGCAGGCGCAGATCCTGAAACTCGTCAAGGACATGCAGGGGCGGCGCCAGACCGGCGTGCTGTTCATCACGCACGACTTCGGCGTCGTGTCGGAGATCGCCGACCGGGTCGTCGTCATGCAGCATGGCCGCATCGTCGAGCAGGGCACGCGCGAGGAGGTGCTGGCGCACCCGCGCGAAGCCTACACGCAGATGCTCGTGGCAGCCGTGCCGAGTCTCGTCCCGCCGAAGCGGGCAACCGTGACCGGGCCCGTGGCGCTGTCCACCAAGGCCCTATCGAAGGTCTACGGTGCCGTAACCTTCTGGCGCGGCGGCCGCGTCGTCAAAGCCGCGCAGGACGTGTCGGTGGAGGTTCGGAAGGGCGAGACGCTCGGCATCGTCGGCGAATCGGGCTCGGGCAAGACGACCGTCGCCCGCTGCATCGCCCGACTGATCGAACCGTCCGCGGGGCAGATCATGATCGGCGGCACGGACGTGGCCAAGCTGCCGGAGCACACGTTGCGGCCGTATCGCCGCAACATCCAGATCGTGTTTCAGGACCCGTACCGCTCGCTCAATCCGCGGCGCACCGTCGGGCGGGCGATTGTCGAAGGCCCGGTGAATTTTGGCGTGAGCGAGAACGACGCGTTTGAGAAGGCCCGCTCCCTGATGCAGCTCGTGGGCCTTTCACCCGATGCGTTGGACCGCTACCCGCATCAGTTCTCCGGCGGCCAGCGGCAGCGCATCTGCATCGCCCGGGCGCTGGCCATGGAGCCAACACTGCTGATCGCCGACGAGGCCGTGTCCGCGCTCGACGTGTCGGTGCAGGCGCAGGTGCTGCGGCTACTCGACGATGTGCGCAAGCGCTTCGACCTGGCTGTGCTGTTCATCACGCACGACCTGCGTGTGGCCGCGCAGATCTGCGATCGCATCGCCGTCATGAAGGACGGCGTCGTGGTCGAGCACGGCACGACCACGGACGTCTTCGCGGCGCCCCAGCACGAATACACCCGCGCGCTGTTCGAAGCCGCACCGGGCCGCAATTTCGGCAACCGGCAGGCGGTGGTCGCGTAGGCTCGTGCTACTTGCCCTGGAACACCGGCTTGCGCTTTTCCATGAAGGCGCGGCGGCCTTCGATGTAATCGGCGCTCTTGAAGCAGGCATCGACCGCGGCATTGATGGCGGCCATGTCGCGCCGGCTTTCGTCCTTGGCCGCCGCATTGGCCGCCATCTTCGCCGCCTTGATCGTCAGCGGCGCATTGGCAGCGATGATGCCGGCGTAGTTACGCACGTAGGCTTCAAGCTCCCCCGCCGGCACGACGCGGTTGACGAGCCCCATGATGCGGGCGTCCTCCGCCGTGAACTTGCCGGCCGTGAAGAAAATCTCCTTGGCGAAGGCTGGGCCGACGATCTCGACGAGCTTCTTGATGCCCGAGAAGCGATAGCCGAGCCCGAGCTTGGCGGCGGGCACAGCAAAGATGGAATCGTGCCCGCAGATGCGGATGTCCGTCGTCAGCGCCACGGCCGTGCCGCCGCCGACGCAGACGCCGCGGATCATGGAGATGGTCGGCTTGGTGGCTTTGGAGATGGCCTCGCTCGCCGCCTCGCTGGCGGCGTTGTAGACCTTGACCGCCTCCTCGCTGCCTCGCTTCTCCTCGAACTCGGAGATATCGGCACCGGAGACGAAAGCCTTGTCGCCGGCCCCAGCCAGCACGATGACGCGGATGTCCGGATCGGCCTCGTAGGCCGCGATGATCTTGGGGATCGCCTGCCACATCGCGAAGGACACGGCGTTGCGCTTCTCGGGTTGATTGAAGATCATCCAACCGATGCCGCCGTCCTTGCGGGCGATCATTTTCGGCGTGCCGAAATCGAGGTCCATGCTCATCTCCCCAGTGTATCCTATTGCCGCGCGAGACCGGCGATGCGCGCCAGCATGGCGCTTTCCGGCCGGGCTATCTCATCGACGATCGTGAAGTGATTGGCGCCGGGCACGATCACGCATTCCGCCTTCACGCCGGCCCGGCTCCAGGCGGATGCGATCTCCAGGCTCTGGCGGATGAACTCCTGGCTCTCATCGCCGCCCACCGACGCCACAAACGTGCGATCCTTCGGCGGCACCGGCCAGAACAACGGGCTCACCTCACGCGCCTGCGCGGCGTTGAGCTTCAAGAGCTCGTTGAGGCTGGTCCCGGTCAACGGGCCGAGATCGAATACGCCGCTCAAGGCATATCCCGAACGCACGAGATCATTGGGCACCCCGCCGCCGACCTTGCTCCAGTCGGTCGCAACCATGGCGGCCGCGAGATGCCCGCCGGCCGAATGACCGACGACGACAGGGCGCGCCTTCATGCGTTCCCAGAGCGCCTTCACGCACTGCTGCATCTCGCCGACGATGTCGGCTACCTTGCCTGAAGGGGACAGCGTGTAGGACGGCACGGCCACGGCAATGCCGCACGCGTTCAGCTCGCGCGCGACGAACGAATTGTCCTTGCGATCGCCGCGCTGCCAGTAGCCGCCGTGGACGTAGACGACCAGCGGAACATTTGCGCCGCCGGCCTTGGGGCGGAACAGGTCGTAGCGCTGCCGCTCACCGGAGCCGTAGGGCTGATCCAGCTCCGCCTGCGCCTCGGCGCGATATTTCGAGGAAGCCTCTGCCCGCCGCGCGCCGATCTCGACGTGCTCGGGCACGCGGCGCCGGTTGTTGTACTCAACCTCGTAGTCGAGAGGTGGCATTCAATGTCCCCTACCGTGCGCGCGCATCTTCGCGGATCATATCGGAGGCTTTCTCCGCGATCATGATCGTGGGCGCATTGGTGTTGCCCGAGATCATATTGGGCATGATCGACGCATCGATGACGCGCAAACCGGATATGCCGTGCACGCGCAGGCGCTGGTCGACGACGGCCTTGGGGTCCGAGCCCATCTTGCAGGTGCCGCAGGGATGGAACACGGTGGCGCCCTTCTCCTTGGCGACCGCCAACAGCTCGTCGTCCGTCTTCACGTCGGGGCCCGGCACCACCTCGCGCGTGAGGTATTGCTTGAATGCGGGCTGTCCGGAGATGCGGCGCGCCAGCTTCATGCCCTCGAGCGTCGCCTGCCGGTCACTTTCCTCGGCGAGGTAGTTGGCCATGATCGCCGGCTGTGCCTTCGGATCGGATGACGTGATGTGCTGATGCCCGCGGGCATCCGGCCTCAGCACGCAAATCGAGGACGTGACGCCCGAGAAGGTGTGCAGGCCCTGCCCCGGCCGCTCGGCCGACAGCGGCATGAAGTGGAACTGGATGTCGGGCTCCTCCAGCTCGGGCCGTGTCTTGGCGAAGATGCCGACGACGCCGGCGCCGATGGTGAGAATGCCGCGGCGGCGTGTGGCGTACTCGAGGCCTGTCATCAGCTTGAGCCAGGGGCTGTTCCACACGTCGTTGAGGCTGTGGCGCTGGTTCATCTCGTAGATGAAGCGCACCTGATAGTGGTCCTGCAGGTTCTCGCCCACACCGGGCAGCTCATGGCGCACGGTGACGCCAGCGTTCTTCAGGACGCTGCTCTGGCCGATGCCGGACAGCTCCAGAATCTGCGGCGAGCCGATGGCGCCAGCGGAAAGCAGCACCTCGCGTCCGGCCTTGATCGTGCGCACCTCTCCGCCGTTGATGCGGCACTTCACGCCGGTCGCCCGCTTGCCGTCGAGCTCGACGCCGTGCACCTCGGCATGCGTAATGATGTGCAGGTTGGGGCGGTTTTTGACGGGCTGCAGGTAGCTCATCGCCGTCGACGCGCGGCGGCCGTCGCGCGTGGTGAGCTGATAGTAGCCGACGCCCTCCTGCGACTTGCCGTTGAAGTCGCGGGTCTTGGGCACGCCGGCCTCGGAGGCCGCCTTGATGTAGGCCTCGCACAACGGATTTTGCATGCGCACGTCCGAAACGCCGAGCGGGCCGCCGGCACCGTGCAGCTCATCCGCGCCGCGCTCCTGATCCTCGGAGCGGCGGAAATAGGGAAGCACGTCGCGATAGGACCAGCCTTCGTTGCCGAGCTGGCGCCACACGTCGTAGTCGCGCGCCTGGCCGCGCACGTAGAGCAGGCCGTTGATGGAGCTTGAGCCGCCCAGGACGCGTCCGCGCGGCCACGGCACGATGCGGCCGTTCAAGTGCGGCTCAGGGCCTGCGCCGTACTGCCAGGTCACGTCGGGGTTGAACATGGTGCGGAAGTAACCCGCGGGGATGTGAATCCAGGGGTTCGTATCCTTGCCGCCGGCCTCCAGCAAAGCGACGGTCACGCGCCGGTCCTCGCTCAGCCGGTTGGCGAGCACGCAGCCCGCCGAGCCCGCGCCGATGATGACGTAGTCGTAGGTGTCTTGCGAACGTTGCGTGGCCATCTCACTCCCCTGCCGGCGCTGCGGCTGCCCGTGCGCTGCCGGCTGTTGCTTGGTTCGCACGAATGTTAGGGGGTGGCCGTTCCCGTGCCAACATGAAGGTGCCGGGGCTGGCTCCACCCGCGCGCTATAAATCGACGCGGGGCTAGTAGCTGCGCACGCAGGACCAGGCGACTGGCCCCGCCAGCCACTGGCGCAAGCGCGATGCCTGATAGGATGTCTGCGGTCCCGGCCGCGCCGCATTGCGTCCCCGTGGATCGGGCAGGACCGCGGCCAAAAGTGCCGCCTCCTGCACCGACAGGCGCGACGCGCTTTTGCCGAAATAGTAGCGGGACGCCATTTCCGCGCCGTAGATGCCCGGTCCCCATTCGGCGATATTCAGGTAGATCTCGAGGATGCGGCGCTTGGACCAGGCAAACTCCACCACGTAGGTGAGCGGAATCTCGATCGCCTTGCGCACGTAGCTGCGCGAGGACCACAGGAACACGTTCTTGACCGTCTGCATCGAGATGGTGCTGGCACCGCGCGGGCCGTCGTCGCCGGCACTGTCGATGGCTTGCGAGATGGCCGTCCAGTCCACGCCCCGGTGCTGGCAGAAGCGGCCGTCCTCCGAGAGGATCACGGCCTTGATGAGATTGGTCGAAATCGATCCGAGCGGCACCCAGCGCTGGCGCACCTCGCTACCGGTCAGCGCCTCATAGGCCATCAGCGTCGAGCCGGGCGGATTGGCGAAGCGGTACAGGACGATCAGGAAGACCAGGAACCCCAGAACGCTCATGCCGACAAACCGCACGGCGGGCCAGACCCGCCGCAGCGAGGGCCGTGCCAGAGGCGGGCTGATCCCCCTGTCGAGTTGCATGTCGCGTACTGTCATACGTTAAGCGCCCGTCTGCAAACGATAGCTCGCGGTCGTGCAACGGCCATACCATGCCGGCGCATCCCGGCTGCCAGGCCGCCTCGCAAAATAGGAGCATATGGTAAAACTTGGGTCCCTATCGCTTCCCCCGTGAAGACCCCAGCCGCATGACGCGTTGGAGAAACGCCAGCTCCGCATTCAGCACGGCAATGATGGTCTCGGCGCGGCGGAAGCCGTGTCCCTCGCCGGCAAATTCGAGGTACTCCACGGTGACGTTCCGCCGGCGGAGCTCGTCGGCGATCCGGCGCGATTGCTCGGGAGGCACGACTTTGTCGTCCAGGCCCTGGAACAGAATGACCGGGTGCGTCATGCGGCCGGCGAGCATCAGCGGCGAACGCGCATCGAACGTCTCGCGCCAATTGCCGGGTGTGGTGCCCATCAGCCGGTGCAGGTAGCCGGACTCGAACTTGTGGGTGTGGGCGAGCAGCAGCCCCAGGTCAGAGATGCCGTAGTGGCTGCTGCCGGCGGCAAAGACATCCGACGTCGCCAGCGCCATCAGCACCGTGTAACCGCCGGCACTGCCGCCGGCGATGGCCATGCGCGTGGCATCGACGCGACGGCGCCGGGCCAGCTCACGCGCAGCGAGAGCAGCATCCGCGACGTCGATCTCGCCCCAGCGGCCGTCGAGCCGTTCGCGATAGGCGCGGCCGTAGCCAGTCGAGCCGGAGTAGTCGAGGTCGAGCACGGCAAAGCCGCGGCTGGTGTAGAACTGGATGCGCGGCTTGAACCCGCGCTCCGCCATGGCCGTCGGCCCGCCATGCACAAGCACGACGAGCGGCGGGCGCTGTTCCGGCGGGCCAGCAAACCCGGCATTGGCTGGCGCATAGAAAACGCCAAAGACATCGCGGCCATCCTCGGCGCGGAAGGCCATCACGCGCCCCCTGGAGATCATGCCGCGATCGAGGCCTCCCTCCCCAGCGCTCCTCAGGACGCGGGCGCTGTCGCGCTCGAGCACGACGATGGCAGAGGCAGAACCGTCCCGCGTCGCCATGCCGACATAGGATCGGCCGAAGGCGACGAGATGATCGACCGAGCGGAAGGGCGGCTTGGCGAAGGCTTTGGCCGGGGGCTTGCCCGACGCCGTCGTCACCGTGAACCGGGTTTCGCCGCGCTCGATCAGCGACAGTGCAATGGTGCCGTCCTGTCCAAGTGCATAGGACTGCGATCCCAGAACCCACAGCGGGCGCGACAAATCTCCGGCGTCATTCCGCGCGACGCGGCGGATCGAACCGTTTGGCCGTAGGGCGTACAGTCCTGAACCCTTGTGACCGTCGAGCACGAAATAGAGTGTCCCGTCGCGCGCCCATTGCGGCTGGGACGCCGCCTCGCCCTTGCCGCCGGCGATGACGCGCGCTGGGCGCAAGGCGCCCGATTTCGTGACGTCGGCCACACGGAGCACCGATTGATCCCACGGCATGTCCGGGAGATCCCAGGCCACGTAGGCCAGGCGATCGCCTGCAGGAGAGAGACGCGGGAACGCATAGAAATCGTGACCCGTTGCTAGGTCGGTGATCTTGCCGCGCTGGGCGCCCTCGAGCCCGATCGCTATCAGGAGGTTCTGCGGATGCTGCGACCGTCCGGCCTGCCGTTCGGCGACGGCTACTAGCCGCCGGCGCTTTGCATCCAGGACGAAGTCGGCAAAGCGGGCGTCCTTCGCACGGGTCAGCCGCTTGGGGACCGCGCCGGGCCGGAGGGTGTAGATGTCCTGGTCGGCGTCGTTGACGAAATAGATCTCCCCGTCCGCGACGAGAAACTCCCCTCCGCCGTACTCGTGAACCCGGGACCGGGCCGAAAACGGCTCCGGCAGAACGTCCTCGAGCTCACCTCCGGGTTGCAGGCGCATGATGGTCTGGCGCCCGCGCTGCTCCGGCCGGCCTTCCGTCCAGTAGACGTAGCCGCCATCGGCCTGCAAATGGCCGAAGCGGCGGGCGGCACGAGCCACGTCGGCAGCCGCCAGCGGGGACGGCCAGATGCCGTAAGCACGAATTTTCTTGGTGGCCATGGGCTCTTGGGGGTGCTTTCTCTTCGGCGGACGTGACTTTGTCATTCAGACGGTACAGGCAGTCTGCTACAAGCCTGGGGACAGGAAATTGCTTTCTTTGCGAGCGTTCTAAATTTTCGTTGCAACGCCGCATAGGTCAGCTATCCTGTCCTTTACGTGGACCTGTCCGCCGAAGCGCGCTGTGTTGTGCCTGCAATCAGACACACCGGAGTGTCGCAACGGGGTCTGCGAAAAGAGGGTAGACGAGCACCGCCTGGATGCGGCGTCTGGCGCCCTGCGCGATAGGTGGGTCCGAACGGGAAGACTCGCCACGGCAGGTCAATCGCCAACGCCAAACCTCGTGGTTCAGTGCTCCATATGTCGTTCGCAAGGCCGCCTGACGAGTTCCTTCATGTGGGCTCGGCAGAGTGGCCCAGGTGCGCCGTATGAGCAGCTCGTCCGCGTATGCAAGAACCTAGAGCAGGATCGTTTCGGATGGACATCACCGACCTTATACGAAGCGTCTCGGCCGAAACGTGAATCCTGCTCTAATTAATGAGTTTAGAGAGCGATTCACGCTTCGTATGGAAGCATTAGGGCTTCCATACGAAACGATCGCGCTCTAGGGCCAACGCGCCTCCGAGGACGACGACCATGTCTGGGACAAAACCACCCCATCCGAGCGCCGCATCATCCATCCGGCCGAACCTCGATTTTCCGGAACGTCAGGGCCTGTTCGACCCGCACCGCGAGTTCGACGCCTGCGGCGTCGGCTTCATCGCCAGCCTGAAAGGCCAGGCGACGCACGAGACCATCGAGGACGCGCTCTACATTCTCGAGAACCTCGAGCATCGCGGTGCCGTGGGCGCGGACCCGACGTCGGGTGACGGCGCCGGCATTCTGATCCAGATGCCGCATGAGTTCCTCAAGGAGGAATGCGCGGCGCTCAAGATCAAGCTGCCCAAGCCCGGCCACTACGCTTGCGGACACATCTTCATGCCGCCGGACGAGCGGCTGCGGGCGCACTGCGAGCGCGTCTGGGCGCGCATCATCCGCGAGGAAGGCCTGGAGTTCCTGGGCTGGCGCTCCGTGCCCGTTGACAACGCATCGCTGTCGGAGATGGTGCGGGCGACCGAGCCGGTGCATCGCCAGCTGTTCGTCGGCCGGCCGAAGTCGATGACGGACGAGGACGAGTTCGAGCGCAAGCTCTACCTCATCCGCAAGGTCGTCTCGAACGTCATCTACGATGCCTACAAGGGTAAGGACATCGGCCACTACACGGTGTGCCTGTCGAGCCGCACGCTCGTCTACAAGGGGATGTTCCTCTCCTATCAGGTGAAGGCCTACTACAAGGACCTGTCCGACCCGCGCATGGCCTCCGTCATGGCGCTCGTGCACCAGCGCTTCTCGACCAACACATTCCCGTCGTGGAAGCTGGCGCACCCCTATCGCATGGTTGCCCACAACGGCGAGATCAACACGCTGCGCGGCAACAACAACTGGATGGCCGCGCGTCAGGCGTCGGTGGCGTCCCCGCTGTACGGCGCCGACATCTCCAAGCTGTGGCCGATCTCCTACGAAGGACAGTCGGACACCGCCTGCTTCGACAACGCGCTCGAATTTCTCGTGATGGGCGGCTACAGCCTGGCGCATGCCGCCATGATGCTGATCCCGGAAGCCTGGGCCGGCCACGAAAGCATGGATGGCGAGCGCAAGGCGTTCTACGAGTATCACGCCTGCCTCATGGAGCCGTGGGACGGCCCGGCCGCCATGGCCTTCACCGACGGCCGCCAGATCGGCGCCACGCTCGACCGCAACGGCCTCAGGCCGGCGCGCTATCTCGTCACCAAGGACGGCATGGTCATCATGTCGTCGGAGTCGGGCGTGCTGCCCGTTCCCGAGGAGCAGATTGCCAAGAAATGGCGGCTGCAGCCCGGCAAGATGCTGCTGATCGATCTCGCCGAGGGCCGCATCATCTCCGACGACGAGCTGAAGCGCGATCTCGCGTCCCGCAACCCCTATGAGCAGTGGCTGAAGCGCACGCAGATCCAGGTGTCCGACCTGCCGCTCAGCAAGAAGGTGGCGAAGAAGCGCTCCAACGTGAACCTGCTCGATCTGCAGCAGGCGTTCGGCTACACGCAGGAGAGCCTCAAGTTCCTGATGGCGCCGATGGCGCAGACGGGACAAGAGGCGGTCGGCTCCATGGGCACCGACACGCCGCTGTCGGCGCTGTCCAACAAGCCCAAGCTGCTGCACACCTACTTCAAGCAGAACTTCGCGCAGGTGACGAACCCGCCGATCGATCCGATCCGCGAGGAGCTCGTCATGAGCCTCGTGTCGTTCATCGGGCCCCGGCCGAACATTCTCGACCTCGAGGGTACCGCGCGGCAGAAGCGGCTCGAGGTCTACCAGCCGATCCTCACCAACGAGGACCTGGAGCGCGTGCGCCAGATCGGCCTCGTGAAGGACAACCACTTCTCCTCGGTCACGATCGACATCACCTATCCGTCGGAGCGTGGCGCCGCCGGCATGGGCGCGGCCGTGGATGTGATCTGCGCGGAAGCGGAGGAAGCGGTCCGCTCCAAGGAGTACAACATCATCATCCTGTCGGACCGCAGCGCGGGGCCCGACCGCATTCCGATCCCGTCGCTGCTGGCGACCAGCGCCGTACATCATCACCTGATCCGGCAGGGCCTGCGCACGTCGGTCGGCCTCGTCGTCGAGACGGGCGAGGCGCACGAGGTGCATCAGTTCGCGACGCTGGCCGGCTACGGCGCCGAGGCAATCAACCCGTACCTGGCGTTCGAGACCATCGAGCAGCTGCTGCCCGAGATGGACGAGAAGATCACCTTGAAGGAAGCGCAGAAGCGCTTCATCAAGGCGGTCGACAAGGGCCTGCTGAAGGTGATGTCCAAGATGGGCATCTCCACCTATCAGTCCTACTGCGGCGCGCAGATCTTCGACGCCATCGGCCTTAAGTCATCATTCGTGCGTAAGTTCTTCACCGGCACGCATACGCTGGTGGAGGGCGTCGGCCTGCGCCAGATCTCACGCGAGACGGCGGAGCGTCATCGCCAGGCCTTCGCCAGCGTTCCGCATCTCGACGGCGCGCTCGAAGTCGGCGGCGAGTACGCGCTCCGCATTCGCGGCGAGGCGCACATGTGGCGGCCCGGCGTCGTTGCCGACCTGCAGCACGCCGTGCGCGGCACCGACAATGCCGACGCCATGAGCGGCAAGATCCCGCAGAAGTTCCGCGACTACTCGCGCCAGATCAACGACCAGTCTGAGCAGTTGATGACGCTGCGAGGGCTGTTCCGCCTGCACACGGCCGCGGACATGGGCCGCAAGCCGGTACCGCTCGACAAGGTCGAGCCGGCCGCGCAGATCGTGAAGCGCTTCTCCACGGGCGCCATGAGCTTCGGCTCGATCTCGCGCGAGGCGCACACCACGCTCGCCATCGCCATGAACCGGATCGGCGGCAAGTCCAACACCGGAGAGGGTGGCGAGGAGGCGGATCGCTTCAAGCCGCTCGCCAATGGCGATTCCATGCGCTCGGCCATCAAGCAAGTGGCCTCGGGGCGCTTCGGCGTGACGACGGAATATCTCGTCAACGCGGACGTGATGCAGATCAAGATGGCCCAGGGTGCCAAGCCCGGCGAGGGCGGACAGCTTCCGGGCCACAAGGTGGATCAGGTCATCGCCAAGGTGCGTCATTCGACACCGGGCGTCGGTCTCATCTCGCCGCCCCCGCATCACGACATCTATTCGATCGAGGACCTGGCACAGCTCATCTTCGATCTGAAGAACGTCAATCCGCGCGGCGACGTGTCGGTGAAGCTCGTGTCCGAGGTGGGCGTCGGCACAGTTGCCGCCGGCGTCGCCAAGGCGCGCGCCGATCACGTGACGATCGCCGGCTTCGAGGGCGGCACGGGCGCTTCGCCGCTCACCTCCATCAAGCACGCCGGATCGCCGTGGGAAATCGGCCTGGCAGAAACGCACCAGACGCTGGTCGCCAATCGCCTGCGCGGACGTATCGCCGTGCAGGTTGACGGCGGCGTGCGCACGGGCCGTGACGTGGTCATCGGCGCGTTGCTCGGCGCCGACGAGTTCGGCTTCGCGACCGCCCCGCTGATCGCGGCCGGCTGCATCATGATGCGCAAGTGTCATCTCAACACCTGCCCGGTCGGCGTCGCCACGCAGGACCCGGAGCTGCGCAAGCGCTTCACGGGCATGCCCGAGCACGTCATCAACTTCTTCTTCTTCATCGCCGAGGAAGTGCGGGAGATCATGGCGGAGCTGGGCTTCCGCAGCTTCAGCGAGATGGTTGGCCAGTCCGACTACCTCGACAAGGAGCAGGCCATCGGCCACTGGAAGGCGCGGGGACTCGACTTCAGCAACCTGTTCCACAAGATCGCTGTGCCCGAAGGCGTCGCCATCCACAATTGCGAGCGCCAGAACCACGGCCTGGAGAAGGTACTCGACAACAAGCTGATCGAGCTGGCGAGGCCCGCCATCGAAATGAAGACGCCGGTCAAGCACGAGGTGGAGATCGCCAATCGCGACCGCGCCACCGGCGCCATGCTGTCGGGCGCCATCGCCACGCGCTACGGCCATGGCGGTCTGCCGGAAGACACGGTCTGGATGACGTTCAAGGGCATTGCGGGCCAGAGCTTCGGCGCCTGGGTCGCACATGGCGTCACGCTCGAGCTGGTAGGCGAGGCCAACGACTATGTCGGCAAGGGCCTCTCCGGCGGCAAGCTGATCGTACGCCCGGATCCGAAGTCCGGCATCGTACCCGAGGACAGCATGATCGTCGGCAACACGGTGCTCTACGGCGCCATCTCGGGTGAATGCTACTTCCGTGGCATCGCCGGCGAGCGCTTTGCCGTGCGCAACTCCGGTGCGGTCGCTGTCGTCGAAGGCACGGGCGATCACGGCTGTGAGTATATGACGGGCGGCGTGGTCGTGGTGCTGGGTCCGACGGGCCGCAACTTCGCGGCCGGCATGTCCGGCGGTATCGCCTACGTGTTCGACGAGGACGGCAGCTTCGAGCAGAAGTGCAACCTGTCGATGATCGACCTCGAGCCGGTGACGGCGGAAGAGGAGGTCATGCAACGCCTCAACAATCGCGGCGGCGACCTGGAAAGCCACGGCCTCGTTGACGTCATGCGCGACATGACGAGCCACGATGCCGAGCGGCTGCACAGCCTGATCGCCCGCCATGCGCACTACACCAACTCGGCGCGCGCGCAGCACATCCTCGACAACTGGAAAGCCTGCCAGCCGAAGTTCAAGAAGGTGATGCCGGTCGATTATCGCCGGGCGCTGGCGGAGATGACGAAGCATCAGGCGGCCGACGCGAACGGCCTCGAGGTGATCGAGATCGGCATGCGCCCTGGCGCACGGCCGAAGCCCGCAGCCGAATAGGCAGAACGGAGGGAGCATGAAGATCCATGGCGATCTGATCTCCGGCAACTGCCTGAAGGTGAAGTACACGGCCGATTATCTCGGCCAGAGCTACACCTGGGTGCCTGTCGACGTGGTCAAGGGCGAGACGCGCACGCCGGCGTTCCTGCGATTGAACCCGCAGGGACAGGTGCCCGTCGTCGACCTGGGCGACGGCCGTTGCCTCGCGCAGTCGAATGCCATCATCCGGTACCTGGCGCGCGATAGCGCGCTGCTGCCGAAAGATGCGTTTGCGCAAGCCAAGGTCGACGAGCTTCTGTTCTGGGAACAGTACAGCCACGAACCCTATGTGGCCGTGTGCCGGTTTCACATGCACTACCTCGGCAAGCCCAAAGACGCGCGCGAGGGCTGGCGCGTGGAGCGCGGCGAGCAAGCCCTGGGTTACATGGATCGCCTGCTCGCAGAGCGAAAATGGCTCGTCGGCGACAGCATCACGATCGCCGACATCTCCCTGCTCGCCTACACGCGCCTGGCGCATGAGGGCGGCTTCGATCTCGGCACCTACGCCAACGTGCGTGCCTGGATCGCACGGTGTGAACAGGCGCTGCGGCTCGAGCCGGCGCGCTAACCAGGACCAAACACGATGGGCAAGACCACCGGCTTCATAGAGTTCGAGCGCAAGGAACGGCCGTACCGGCCGGTCGAGGAGCGCGTCAAGCACTGGAATGAGTTCGTCGTCCCCCTCGCCGAGCCAGAGGTGAAAACGCAGGCGGCACGCTGCATGGATTGCGGCATCCCGTACTGTCACAACGGCTGTCCGGTGAACAACCAGATCCCCGACTGGAACGATCTGGTGTATCGCGGGCAATGGCAGGTGGCCTCCGCCAACCTGCATTCGACCAACAATTTCCCGGAAGTGACGGGCCGCGTCTGCCCGGCGCCGTGCGAGGCGTCCTGCACGCTGAACATCCAGGACAGCCCGGTCGCCATCAAGACCATCGAATGCGCCATCGTCGATCGCGCCTTCGAGGAAGGCTGGGTCGTGCCGCAACCGGCCGAGACGAAGACCGGCAAGCGCGTCGCCATCATCGGCTCGGGCCCGGCCGGTCTCGCCGCCGCACAGCAGCTCGCACGCGCAGGCCATGAGGTGCACGTCTACGAGAAGAACGCCAACCCCGGTGGACTGCTGCGCTACGGCATTCCCGACTTCAAGATGGAGAAGCGCCTGATCGAGCGGCGCGTGAAGCAGATGGAAGCCGAAGGCGTCGTCTTCCATTGCAACGTGCATGTCGGCAAGGACGTCTCAGCCAAGGAGCTCAAGGAGACGCACGACGCCGTGCTGCTCGCCGGGGGATCTGAGGCGCCGTTCGACTTCTTCGCGAAGTCACCGGGCCGCGATCTGGAGGGCCTGCACTTCGCCATGCAGTTCCTGCCGCAGCAGAACCGGCGTGTCTCCGGTGAGGCTCAACAGGGCATCGAGGAGATCTCGGCGAAGGACAAGCACGTCGTGGTGATCGGCGGCGGCGACACGGGCTCAGACTGCATCGGCACATCGTTCCGGCAGGGCGCGAAGTCCGTGACCCAGCTCGAGATCATGCCGATGCCACCACAGAAGGAGAACAAGGCGCTGTCCTGGCCGCACTGGCCGCTGAAGCTGCGCGTGTCCTCGAGCCAGGCTGAAGGCGCCAAGGTCGAATACTCGATCTCGACGACGGGCTTCGCCGGCAAGAACGGCAAGGTGACGGGCCTCAAGTACACGCGCGTCGACAACAAGCTGCAGCCGGTCCCCGGGTCGGAAGGCGAGTTGCCCGCGGACCTCGTGCTGTTCGCCATGGGCTTCTCGGGGCCGATCGAGAACGACGTCGTCAAGGACCTGGGGCTGGAGATCGTGCCGCGCGGACGCTTCAAGGGCCTGGACGCCACTGAGCGCGACTATCGCATCAAGGGCCGCGTATTCGCGGCCGGCGACATCCGGCGTGGACAGAGCCTCGTGGTGTGGGCGATCCGCGAAGGGCGGCAAGCCGCGCACGCCATCGACAAGTACCTGATGGGCCGCACGGACCTGCCGCGATAAAAAAAACCGGATGGCACGAGGTGCCATCCGGCTCGCAATTTGAAACTCAAAACCTAGCGCGAGGTCACCACCTCACGTCGACATCGGCGAACGGGGCCTGCACGCGCACGCGGCGGCGGTCGGGATTGACGTCGACGTTCGTGAAGGGTGCGTCGACGCGCGTGCGCCGTCCGGCCTCGACATTCGTAAAGGGTGCATCGACGGTGACGGGCTTGGAGCCGCGCACTTTGGCCGTGTAGCCATTGCGGTCGCTTCCAGACGCAGCCGCAACGGCGACTACGCCCGCCATCGACAGCAGTGCAACCCCGGAGGCCAAAATATATCGCTTCGACAACAGCATCGGGCATTCCTTTACAGTTGTACTCTAGCTGCCATCTGACACCGGCAGCCGCCCGGATCAACCCGCAAGCCCGCTTGTGGGACCATATGCCATCCCGATCACAAACACGTTACCCGCCGCCTGCGGTGACCGATCGCCGGTCATCCTCGCGCAGCAGATCGTGCAGGACATACAGCAGCAAGGCCAAGCAGAGCACCGCGAAGGGTACGGCCAGGATCATCCATTCCGGCATCATCTTGCCGTCGATGAGCTGAATGATGGTGTCCCGCTCGGGCACCCGCGCACGCGCCAGGACCAGCCCGCGCGCCTGACGCAACCCTTCATTCCATATGGCAAATCCCATGGCCACGACTTGCGGCAGCAGGATCACCCAGACGAACAGCCGGCGGTAGACCTTGGGCCGCTTCAGCGCCATCCAGAACAGCGCCAGCACGCAGGCTGCGGCCACTGCGGCCACCCCGATCAGCACGGCGTTCTGCTTCACGAGTTCCATGTCCGCCTCCTTGCGTCCGCCCTCGCGACATCGGGGTCAGCATCGGGAGGCAAGGCAGCGAAAATACGTCGTTGATCATTGTGGGCGTCACTGAGTGAGCCAGCAGAAAGACCCAGTTCCGGCCAGCAGAAACAGCCCTATGCCTGCGAGCCATCGCACGCAGCCGGCGATGACGTTGTTTCCGAATACGTAGTGCCGCCACGTGAAGGCGGGTTTGAAGTCCCGGTCAGCCACCAGATGAACCTCATGGTATCGCGCTATTTCGCGGCTTTCGTGCTTTCGCGGTCGTAGCGCTTGCGCGCTTCCTCCATCATCCCCTGATTGCCGACGGCCCAGGTGCTCAGCGCCCTTACTGGCTCCAGCAGCGAACGGCCAAGCGTGGTCAGTCCATACTCCACGCGCGGCGGATTGGTGGGATACACGGTGCGCGTGACGAGGCCGTCCCGCTCCAGCGCCCGCAGCGTCAACGTCAGCATGCGTTGCGAGATGCCACTGACACTGCGCTTGATTTCGCTGAAGCGCTTGGGTCCACTACCCATCAAGCTCACGACCAAGACGGTCCATTTGTCGCCGATCCGAGCCAGAACATCGCTGATCGCGCGGCAATCGCTGGACAAATGAGTGTGCCTAGGTTCCAAAAATGTGCCTCCTTGTGAGGTATCCAGCACTCACATATGTAGCCCTGGTTACTTATGGATACTATGTAAGCTCAGGAGACCATATGACCAAGATCACGATTATCGTCGGCAGCCTGCGGCGCGAGTCGATCAACAAAAAGCTCGCCGAAGCGCTCACCAAGCTGGCCAAGCCGGGCACGCAATTCACGTTCGCGCGGATCGATGACGTGCCCCTGTTCAACCAGGACCTGGAAGCCAACGTGCCGGCCCCGGTGACGCGGTTGAAGAAAGAGATCGAGGACGCCGACGCCCTGCTGGTCGTCACGCCGGAGTACAACCGGGGCATCCCGGGGCCTTTGAAAAACGCCATCGACTGGGCGTCGCGGCCTTACGGCAAAAGCTCATTCTTTGGCAAGCCGGCAGCCATCATCGGCGCCTCGGGCGGTGCGGTGGGCACGGCAGCGGCCCAGCAGCAGCTGCGGGCGCTGATGGTCAACCAGGACACCGCGCTCATGGGGCTGCCGGAGGCGTATATCCAGTTCACGCCCGGCCTTGTGGATGACGCGGGCAACATCACCAAGGACGATACGCGCAAGTTCCTGCAGGGCTTCATGGACAAGTTCGCGGCCTGGATCGATCGCGTCGGCAAAAAGTAAAGCCGGCTTGTGCCCGGCAAAAGGTCTCCTGACGCAGCCGCTCGCTCCAGTGGAGCGAGCGGCTGGTCCGTTCTTCTCATCAGGCACCCGTCCGCATGCGCCAGTCGTCCTGGTAGGACCGCAGGCGCTCGTTCGGCTGGCCATAGACCGTGGACTCAATTTCCGTCGGGTCGACCCCGATATCCTTGAGGGTCCGGGCGTCGAGCGAGCTCAGGATGTGCACCGTCAGCCGGCGATGGCGCCATTGACTGAACACCTGCCAGGCCGCGATCGCCATGGCAGCGATCCGGACCGGAAACGAGGGGCGGGCATGCTCTTCGGAGGAAACGAAATGTGCCGTCAACATCGGCCTCTCCTGTTCTAGGTGTGAACCTTGATTTGCCGCGATTGGGAGCTGTTTTTTTCGCCCCAGGCCCGGATGGCCTCGCCGCATGCACGCAATATGGCGCACCCCTCGTGACAGCCTCCTGTCAGGAGCCCTGACACACTCCTGACAAGGGCTGTCAGGAGGGGTAGGTTAGGGTCGCCTCAGATGGGGTTGTCCACAGGTGAAGCGTGCGCCGCGCCGATCGACTTTTCGAAATCATCCAGTTCATGCGCCGCAAGGACCTGGTCCGGGCGCGTGATCTGAGCGAAGCCCTGGAAGTCTCGGAGCGGACGATCTACCGGGACGTCCAGGATCTCATTTCCAGCGGTGTTCCGATCGAAGGAGAAGCCGGTGTCGGCTATGTCCTCAAAGCCGGCTTCGACCTGCCGCCGCTAATGTTCAAGGAGCAGGAGATCGAGGCTCTCGTTCTCGGCGCGCGCATCGTCGAATCCCTGGCCGATGCCGAGCTGGCGGCGGCGGCCTCGGATGTGATCGCGAAGATCGAGGCGGTCATTCCCGAGCGCTTGCGCGGCTACATGGCCAACACGGCGCTGATGGCGCCCGGCATCCGCTACATGGAGCCGATCAGCTTCGATCTCGCGCAGTTGCGGCGCGCCGTGCGCAACCAGCTCAAGGTCAGCTTCGCCTATCGCAACGTCTACGGTGTGGATTCGCTGCGCACAGTGCGGCCGCTGTCGCTCGCCTACTTCGGGCCGGTGTGGCTGCTCGCGGCGTGGTGCGAGTTGCGGGAGGATTTCCGCACCTTCCGCCTCGACCGCATCGAGAACTTCGGATTGCGCGAGGACCGGTTTCGCGCCGAGCCAGGCAAGACGCTGCACGACTTCCTGAAGCGTCCGCAGACCTGGACACGCGGCTCGCCCGGACCGCCCAATCCCCAGGGCTAGCCGGTCTTTGCCGCCGTGTCGCTCCGGGCGCCCCCTTCCCTGACCAGCCGTGCCAGGACCATCATGGCCGCAAGCGCCGCAACGGAAACCGTCACCGCCGTCCACAGCGTCGCCGGTACGCCGAGCCGCTCGAGCACGAGCGCGAACACAAGAGGTGCTGCGCCGAAAGCCAGGTTCTGCGGCAACGCCAGGCGGCCCATGGTGGCCCCGTAACCCTGCCGGCCGAACAAGCTGAGCGGCAGCACGGCGCGCACGATCGCCATCACACCGTTGCCACCGCTCCAAAGCACCGTGAACGCGGCCGCGGCGATGACCGGGTCGCGGATGAGAAACAGCGTGGAGAACGACAACGGCAGCAGCGCGGTGGCACATAGCGCCGTCGTCAGCGGGCTTGCCCTGTTGCCGACGGCCACCTCGACGACACGCGCTGCGATGGTGGCAGGCCCTGTCAGGGCCGCGACGGTCACTGCCATCGCCGTCGATACGCCCATGTGCTCAAAGGTCGAGATCAGGTGCAGCGGCAATCCCCAGGACACGAATCCCTGGCAGGAAAAGGCGATCATCATGGCCCACGCCACATGCCTTCGGCGCCGGTCGTCTCTGACCAGGCCATGCATATCGCTGGAGGTTGCCGGCGCCGCGCCCAGGCTTTGCTGCCGCAACAGCGCGGCGGGCCGCCGCAAGAGCAACTGCACGGGGACGGTGACAAGCAGGTTGAGCGCAGCGAAGGCCAGCAGCGTCGCGCGCCATCCGAAGGCATCCGCCAGCGCGCTGGTGATAGGCCAGAAGATGCTCGCCGTCAGCCCGGTGAACAGCATCATGATGCCGATGACGCGCTTGGTATGCGGGCCCACGGCTTGGGCGACCAGCGTGAGGGTTCCGATCGACATCGTGAACGGGCTTGCCACGCCAAACAGAAGCCACGCGACCGCAAAGGTGATGATGCCGGGATGCGCGGCCATCAGCACCAGGCCCGCCGCAACGATCGCCGACCCGAGCATGATGAACTGGCTGGCGCCGTACCGGTCCATGATCCGGCCGGCGGACGGGGATACAAAAGCGCTGACGCCCACCATCAACGTCACGCCGGCGAACACGGCCTCGCGGCTGACGCCCAGATCCTGCACGAGCGGAGCGACCAGCACCGCCGGCATGTAGAACGTCGTGCCCCAACCGATCATCTGCGTGACGGTCAGTCCGGCGACGAAGGCGACCAGGGTTATGCGGCTCGTCATTGCGACCGGCTGCGGGAGACTCCGAGCACCAACCTAGCGGACGCACGCGCGGCGCACACGCGGCGAAATCGCATAGGCGATCCTCGAGCGCACGGCGCACGCGACACAGGCCCGACACGACGGCGTCACGATATGCAGCTAAGAATAGCGATGACAACGAAGACCATTGAGAGCGCCCGCCCTCAATGGTCTGCCCCGCTGTATGTCCGTCATCCAACGCCCGCTTGAACCCGCCCTCTGCATGCGCCGGACGACGGTGGTGTGCCCGCTCATGATGCCCGCAGCAGCCTGAAAACGGACACTGTCACTTTGTAGAAATGGGCTGGTGGGCTATCAACGTCTAAAGGCGTCTGATCCGGGGGCGGGCCAAATGTCGGAAAGCTGGAGCGAATTGCTCAAGCGGTACAGGGTGCGCCATGCGCTGACCCAGGCCGGCATGGCCGATCTCCTCGGCGTTTCGCAGCGCACGGTGTCCCGCTGGGAACGCGACCAGGACCGGCCCAATCTCGATCGCCAGAAGCAATTGCGCGACCTGATCCGCGAGCCGCCGGGGCTCCTGCTGCGCAACCTCGCGCTGTCGGTGGCGCACAGCCCGTTTCCGCGTGCGCTGTCACGCACCTCAAAGTTGCGCCTGCAAGCGGTTTCGCAGCCGGCCATCGCCAAGCGGCCGTCGATCACCGATTGGATCGGGCGGGATCTCGCCGGCATCGCCTGCGGCATCCTCGAGGAGATGCTCGATGATCGCATCCTGCAACGCGGCATCGCCAGCGGCGAGATCTCGTGCGTGCTGACGACGACGCGCAGCGTCTTGCGCACGGCCGAGCATCCCGGCATCGGCACGTATCGCACGCTCATCACCTACTTCTTTCATGAGGGCACGCTGTACAGCGATGCCATCGGCGTGCGAACGCGAAAATCCACCCCTCTCGGCTACCAGGCCGTGTCCATGGACCAGTTGACCACAGGCACGACCTGAAAATTGCGCCAGCACGCACCGGCAACGCGGTCGTCTGGCGCACGCAACAGCACTCGCCTAGACTTCTCTGGGCAATTTGGGGAGAGTGGCATGACACTCGGACTATCGATTTCCGCGTTCACGACGCTGCACGTCATCATCAGTCTCATCGGCATCGTCACGGGACTTCTCGTCCTGGCCGGCATGTTCGGATCGCACCGCCTGAGCTTCTGGACGGCGATTTTCCTGCTGACGACGATCCTGACCAGCGTGACCGGCTTCATGTTTCCAAGCTCAGGCTTCACGCCGGCCCAAGGCTTTGGCTATCTCTCGCTCGTCCTTCTGGCCATAGCCGTGCTCGGGCTCTATGTCTTCCACCTCTCCGGTGCCTGGCGCTGGATCTATGTCGCGACCGCGGTGACGGCGCTTTATCTCAACTGCTTCGTGCTCGTGGTGCAGATGTTCCAGAAGCTGCCGTCGTTGCACGCGCTGGCGCCGAACCAGTCGGAGCCCCCGTTCCAGATCGCCCAGGGTTTGCTGCTTGTCGCATTCATCGTGCTCGGCATTCTGGCCGCGCGGCGGTTTCATCCGGAAGGGATGCAGCCGGCCGCCTGACGGGCTATGCGCCGAACACGCCTTTGGACGAGCTGATGTCGAGGACCTGCACGCTCTCGGGCAGCTCGATCAGAAATTCCGCGTCGCGCTCCAGGTGATGGATGCGGCGCGGATCGGGGCCGGAGAAACGCGACATGGCCTCCACGCTCTCCCAGAACGAGATGGTGACGAACTCCGTCTCCGCATCGCGGTCCTCGCGCAGTTGCATGACGGCCAGCGCCTTTTCCTCCAGCGGCTTGATGCCGTGCTCGTAGAGATAGGCGGCATAGTCGTCAGCACGGACCTTGGTTGTGCGCCCCCGCCAGATGCGGGCGATCGTCGGTTTTGTGATCATGGCTCAGCTCCGCCTTACTGCAAAGCTACAACGCGGGGTGAGCGGACATGGTCTCAGACGGAACCCCGGACCCTGGACGAACTGCCCGGGCTATCCTACGTCAGGGAAGCCCCGGGATCAGGATGACGCCCCACCGGCGACCCGCAGACGAGAAGGACATCCCATGTGTCGCAACATCCGCACGCTGTTCAACTTCGAGCCGCCGGCGACCAACGACGAGATCCGCGCCTCCGCCCTGCAGTTCGTGCGCAAGCTCTCGGGCTTCAACGCGCCCTCGCAGGCCAACGCGATGGCCTTCATGCGCGCCGTGGACGAGGTGTCAGCGGCCGCGACGCGGCTGCTGACCTCGCTGGAGACGAACGCAGCCCCGCGCGACCGTGAGGTCGAGGCCGAGAAGGCAAAGGCGCGGTCGCGGGCGCGGTTCGGATAAGGGGCGCGCGCGACCCAAACATCGCGAATGCGGCATGATGGGTCCGGGCAACAAATGCCGGGATGACATCTGAGCATGCGGTACGGCATGCCTGCTTGCCTGCAGCCGTCAGATCTTTCGCGTGTTGTGCGCGATCTCGACCAGCGCGAAGAACGCCGCCGTCACCATGAGCGAGAAGAAGAACCCCGACAGCGCGCCGACGAGGCCGAACAGGGCCGGATCGGCACGCACGCCGGCGTAGGCCGGGCCTTGCATGCCCGCCGTGTAACCGCCGACGGTCGAGATGACGATGAACAGCAGTGCCACCAACTGTGCGATGAAGATGATCGCGCGGCGAATGAACCCCATCGGTTTTCTCCCTCGATACGTGAACAAGACGCGGGTTAGTCAGCGGCCGCAATGAAACACATGCGGGCGGGCGCGTGTAGGGTCTGGTGCGAGGAAGAGGCGGGGTGTGGTTTTTGGGTTGTGGGGGAAGGAAGCTTAGCGGACTAGCGGTGTCGTTTTATTCTTGATGAAAGCGCCGGAGCGCTCAAAGCGCGCCTCCGGCGCAATAGCGCGGATGAGGTGCGACCGGCCTCATCCCATCACTTTTGTCGGCTAGTGGACAGTCTCGACGGTGATCTGTTTAACCACCTGACCAGCCCACAAGATGTCGACGCTGGTGTACTGGTCCTTTGCGATCTCCCTTTCGAACCTCACGTCGCGCCAGGACATCACCGTATTGCCAATGCCGCTGGTGGTTATTGTGAGATCCAACAGAAGTATTTTGGGGTTGATGCCTTGAGGCACATGTTCCGCGAGATTGGGTGTTTGGTTGCTGTTGCTTGTCTGGACCTGCCCGGTGACGATCAGCTTTGGCTTTCCGACAGGTTGCAAATTCTGCCAAGCTTTCCAGTTCTGAGTACTCGGCGCCGAATTGGCCATCTGAATATCCTTTCAATATTGCAATGCAAAATAAATAAAGTGGTCGCGCGACAGTATGCGATGCAGGCACTCGTCACACAACTATGAACGCAACGCGCAGTGCCGCTGCGAAGCCTCTGTCACTCAAGCGAGGATGACATCTGTGTGTGAAGTGTGGGGTCGAGCGCACAACCCGCTCCACGCAGGCCACGCTAGTGCCGTGCTGCTCGGCTTCACTTTGTCAGCGTCGATGTAGACCTCACCGCTCGGCTCTCGGAAGTCTTCGGCATTGCGCAGCGGTTATTCGTTGGCGGCCCGGCGGGCGGCGAGCATTTCCAGCGTCCGGCCGAGACCGGCCAGCACGGTGCCGAGCGCGAACAGGCCGATGACGATCAGCTCGATGTGGGATTCCACGCGCTCCTTCTCGATCATGAAGTCGGAGATGTTGGCGTCCGAGTTTTTGTACTGGCCGATCAGCGATTGCCGCTTGGCCTCGGTGGCGGCGATCTCGTCTGCCGGCGCATTCAGCCGCTTGAGCAGCGCCACCTGGTTGTCGAACATCGCGCCCAGTTGAATCTGCGCCGACTGCTGCGTGTTGAAGGCAACGAGGCGCCATTCGATCTCGCGCTTCAACGGCTCGAGGTAGAACATCTGCGCCGCCGTCGAGCTGAGCAGCAGCACGATGCCGACGACCTCGCCGTATTGATGGAGTTTGAGCCGCATTGCCTGTTCCCACATCCCCACCCGCAGAGTGCATTGAAGCCGGTTGCTCTGCTTCAATCATCCCAAATGTGTCATGGCCGGCTTGGCCCGACCATCCATCTATCGCCGTGTTCTGAGACTGTCGTGCGATGGGTCCTCGGAACAAGTCCGAGGATGACACTTGTGAGTTCCTCCGATCGTCGGTCCGGTGGATGCCGGCGCGACGGTGACCGAAGCCGCCGGCAGCCACGCGGTCTACGTCTCGCGCCCGCAAACGATCGCCGATGTCATCAAGCAGGCCGCCGCACGGATTGCCAACTGAGATCGTGATTGAGTGCAAGCAGGAGGCGGGCTCGATGCGTTCGGGCCCGCCTTTTCATGCACCCTAGGCGGCGGAGCGCATGCCTTGTGCGGTCTGCCCTATCTGCCGAGCCGGGTGCCCAGGGTCTGGATGGCCTTGTTGAGATCGACCCCAATGCCAAACATCGTTGGCCTCAGGATCAGATACTGCAACCAATCCGTTCTCGTGAACTTGCCTGACAGGCTGATCGATCCATCGACCTTGAGCACGCCATCCAGAAACTCGCGTACATCGGCATCCGAGTACTGGTCTTCCTTCAAGAGCGCATCGAGCGAAATGCAGGTAATGTTAGTGCTCGAGTGATAGTTCAGCTTTTCCTCGTCGTTCAGGTACAGCCGATCGCGACCATCGTAGAGCTTCTGCCACTGCCCGTCCTCATACTTCTCCGGATCGTGGGAGAACTCCACGCAACACAGCAGTGATTTATTGATCGCCTCTACTATGCTGGGAAGGTTTTGACTGTTCTGGCGCGGTCTATCAGACCAGTTCCTATTGATGTATGCGATGAGATCGGCTTTGAACTCGTCGATCCTGTTCGTGTTTGCGTAGATGTAACCGCGCGTCGGCTGCTTGTAGATGGTCTGTTTCACCAGATCGCAACACAGCCGAGCCCGTGCTCGATGGGCAATGGCTTCGTGCGGCAACACAACAACCGTCCGCCGAAAAATCAGATGCTCCTCATCAAAATCATAGAGATCTATGCCCACGCGTGCCCCCTATGACTGGCAAACTGGGCCGGTTGGCCGGCTTCAAAACTAAGATGTGGTCTCGCTAGGGCCGGCGCAAGAGCGACCGCTGGTGTGCTTCACGCCTACATCGAAATTTGTCTAGACATGGATCGCAGAACATCGTCGCGTGACGACAGCTTTCGGCTCGCGCGCCACCCAACCCTGCGCCGCACGGGACATCCTTATTCGTTCCACATGTGGAGCGTGGGCCGGAGCTGCGGCCCACGCAGCGCGGATTACCCCAACGCCTCATTACTCTTCTTCACCTTCTCCGCGTCCACGTACACCTGCCCGCCCAGCTCGCGGAATTTCTTGCTCATCTCCGCCATGCCGGCTTCGGGGTCGATGACGGTGGTTTCCTGGGCCAGCTCGACGTTCGCCTCGTTGAGCTTGGCGGCGTAGTCGCGCACGTCCTGCGTGATCTTCATGGAGCAGAACTTCGGGCCGCACATGGAGCAGAAGTGCGCCACCTTGTGCGCCTCCTTGGGCAGCGTCTCGTCGTGCATGGAGCGCGCCGTGTCAGGGTCGAGGCCGAGGTTGAACTGATCCTCCCAGCGGAAGTCGAAGCGCGCGCGCGACAGCGCATCGTCGCGGAGCTGCGCCGCGGGATGGCCCTTGGCGAGGTCGGCGGCGTGGGCTGCGATCTTGTAGGTGATGACGCCGTACTTGACGTCGTCGCGGTTGGGGAGCCCCAGGTGCTCCTTGGGCGTGACGTAGCAGAGCATGGCACAGCCGAACCAGCCGATCATGGCCGCGCCGATACCGGACGTGATGTGGTCGTAGCCCGGCGCGATGTCTGTCGTGAGCGGCCCGAGCGTGTAGAACGGTGCCTCGCCGCACTCCTTCAGCTGCTTGTCCATGTTGATCTTGATCTTGTGCATCGGCACGTGGCCGGGGCCTTCGATCATGACCTGGCAGCCCTTGTCCCAGGCGATCTTGGTGAGCTCGCCCAGCGTCTCCAGCTCCGCGAACTGCGCGCGGTCGTTGGCGTCGGCGATGGAGCCCGGACGCAAGCCGTCGCCGAGCGAGAACGACACGTCGTACTTGCGCATGAGATCGCAGATCTCGTCGAAGTGCTCGTAGAGGAAGCTCTCCTTGTGATGCGCGAGGCACCACTTCGCCATGATGGAGCCGCCTCTGGAGACGAT